>Ga0268299_1000227_pt1 | contig 214400 bp, 220 predicted proteins | sample NOBtaG_FD_193484 | JGI IMG/M metagenome (GOLD analysis project Ga0268299, IMG submission 193484) | Activated sludge microbial communities from bioreactor in Nijmegen, Gelderland, Netherland - NOB reactor | ecosystem: Engineered > Bioreactor > Aerobic > Activated sludge | place: Netherlands... | reverse complement strand
GTTTCGCGACCTTAGGCTGCAGGACGGTCTCAGCGAACGGGATCTTGAAGTGAGGCCCTGGCTCGACGGTGCGAACCGGCACCCCAAATCGCTTGACGACCCCCTCCTCGTCCGGTGCGACGATGAAAACCGACTGCCAGATGAAGAAAATCAGCAGGGCCGTGATGACCACATTGAGGAGTCCCCCGGTAGGTAGACGGCTCTTCCACCCTCCAAACTGCTCAGCAGTGAAGAGCTCCTTCATCTTCGATCGGACTTGCTTGAGGGCCTCCTCAAGCGGGTCTTTATTCCTGCTCCATGGATCGTTTGGGTCCCATACCATGACATCTTCTCCCGTGAGAAAGACTTAGAAAATTTCGAACCTAACCGATCATCCTTCTCGTCATTCCCGAATAACCCTGGTCATGATTCTTCACCTTGATCGAGAAACTCATTGTAACAGCCACGGTGCCAAACAAGGCAGACAGTGTCTTGAGGAGTCCAACCCTTCCTGACCTCCATCACGACATGATCGGAATCAGGATTTGCAGGAAGTCCGCACCCTGTGCAAAGTATGTCGGAAAGACTTTCTAATGGCGTTGCGTGACCATTGCTACTCATTATGTCCTCCGCTTCAGTCTATTCAGAGCCCCAACAGTTTACGGCTCTGGTATCTCCAGACGCAGACAATATCCGGTCTGTATTTCAGAACCTTCATGTTCCCCGCTCCTTCGAGACGGAAGACTCTTGTTGAAATAGCGATTGGCCGGCGTGACTTATCGATTCCTCATGATCGATTCCTTGTTCCGGCAAGCCTGAGAGCCACGTAATAGGGACCAGAGTTGAATGACGATCAAGGAGCGATGGGATCACGTGGTGCTTCAGAATAGTAATTACCTGCCGAATGAGCTGCACCGCCAAGGCATCATCCTTTTCAATAGCATTGGCCGCTCTATGCAATAAGACGGATGCCTGCTTGAGCGAGTGGCTGGGCGTTTCCATTGACTCAGCTCGATTGTGCTTCTTGGTGCTATTCGGAGTCGGCAGACCTTGCAGTCGAGGAGCAGCGTCATCCTGCATGGCGAGAACGACGACAGACATGCCAGAGTTTGTACTGCCCTCACGATCGGTCACAGATTCTGCCTGTAAGAAGAACCATGCGCTTGCAAGAAACAGTGCGAGCATGAGATCGCGGTTATTTCTCAACCTATTCACGACAGAGGTCATTGAGAAGCCTCCCTTTGGCGAAATCCTCAGATCATTGCTCTGGATGTCGTCACACGCAGAGCCATGTTTTCTCACACGAACCATCACCGGTTCATCGGCAAGGACGAATGGGCATTTTTGCATGGATTATTTTTCGCAGAATTGAGCCGGTCCCTCTCGTCGGAACCCGACAACTGCGGGTCTACCTTTCTGCGATCATTCTCCAACTTCTGGACTGCCGTCCAGTCTGATGGTTGAGTGTGTCCGACAGCTTCTTCAATTTTAAAATCGAGCAACGTCTCCGCTTTTCCCGCCTTTTCAGGCTGGATGACCGTACGCTCGTTTGGGGCAAACTCGTCTACTGCCCACACACCCGGTGCATTGAGAAATCCGCTCAACACAACCAACAAGACCCTGCCTGTAAAAACACTTGTCCCTTTCATGGTTCTTCGAACTCCTTACATCATGGTCGGACCCCTTGAGATCACAGTCCCACATCGATCGTCGCACCACACGCACTGTGTGCGGTGCTGATGACCCACGCGTGAACGTCTCAGAGATGCAGGCACACAGCTTCGCTCTGCTATGGGAAATGGAAGACTAGAGCTGGGGAGGGTGAAAGACCGATGTTGAGAAGATCGGAATGTGAAACGACGGTTCGAACGCTACATGGAAGCTAAACCGGCTGGGTGTTCCTGGTTTCGGTGTGATTGGAGGAATAGAGAAGTCTTCAGAGAGTGATTCCGCCGGTGTCTCCGACGTGAATAGATCGATCAGCGTCACTGGAGCTCCAAGCATTTGTGACACGACGCAGATACAGACAAAGAAGATTAGAACCACGGAGATTCTTTCCGTAGGCAATGAATGACGGCCATCTTTATCAATCCATAACATGGACATAGGCGTCACTATACTCCAGGATAAACTTGTGGGCAAGTCGAGTTCGGCTCAACACCGACCAAATCAATTGTGAGGAACCCATAGTCTTTCCTGCAGCTATGAAATGGTGGCGGCAATCAATACGCCTGCTCCGATGATGCGAATCAAAGATAAATTCAGGTCATTCGCCGATCCGACCAGGCAAAGGCTGCCCCAAAGCAGGTACCGGCTACTGCAGCTTGGATGAAGGTATTGTCAGCCGGAACAGCGATAGCCCACCACACGATGGCTGCCAGCAACCCTGAGACCCCGCCAAGAGCAATCTTCCCCCCTGCAAGCTTAAGCCAATCTGTAAAGGTCACCCAGGCGGCCATATACACCACGCCAGCCGCGATGGAGGCCCAGAGATACATGAGGTCACGTTTAACAAACCAGACTTGGACCGCGCCGGCGAGACCTCCGAGAATGAGGCCCGTGACGGCTCGTTTGATGAAGATCGAATAGTGAAACGTTGGCTCAGACAATTCATCCTCCTCTGCGATCAAGCCTGACCACACAACAGTCGCCTGTCGAGTGATGACAGGAGAAGCAATCAATACAACCACACGTGTCCACCGGATCGAAGTGCGACACCAGACTGCGGCGTCACCTGTTCAACACCAAAAAACGAGCGACGCTCAGGGCGCATCAGGTATAACCGAGCCGACTCCAGCATTGATCGAGTCCCATGCGATTCCAGAACCCGTTCTCCCAGAATCTCCTGCCAGGCCGTGCGCCAGTATGACGGCCGCACATGGATAGGATCGAATCCATACCAAACAGGATCAAGTTGAGAAAACTTCGCCCCATAGACTGAGGACAACTTCACCAACCCTTCGTGCATACCTTCGGCTCGGTCGATGACTTGGCTGAGCGTAAGCCGACAGGATGGTACAAGCATCAAACGAAACGCCAAGAACTTGATGCGTGAGAGCCGGTAGACCGCGGCAAGCGGCAACCCCGTGAGTACGATATCCTGTGTCACGCGAGCCAGACGACGAAGGACCTCTTCGACCCAGCTCAACGTTCGCTCAACGGAAAAGCCGTACAGGATATCATTGCCGACGTCGGTGACGAGTGCTCTCGTGGTCATCGGAGGACGCCGCGCCAATTCCGCCCAGAGGCCGGACCTGAGGATACCGGGCAGCGTGCGGAACAGAAATTGGCTCGGTGCCCCATACGATCGCCCATGACCGAACGCCGCAAGTGTTTCAACCTCCGGTCCCCATACTGATCGGGCAGTCGACACAATGGTCCGAAATCCACGGGTGAGGTTACTCGCGCCAAGCGCCACGATGCGTGCCATCTTCCCTCATCCGAGTCATGAAGTCGGGGGACAAGTCGTTTGCCTCGTGTCTCTCCCCGGCCCCTTCGTGATCTCAATCCGCGCAACCCCTTTGACATTGGCGCACAAATCTCCCAATCCCGGAGTTACCAGCCGGAAGGGCCCGCCTTTTGTATCGGGTAAGGCAGCTCCATTCAGTTCGTAAACGAGCACTCCATGCTCTCGCGCCTGCTGCAAGGTGAGACAAGCCGAGTAGCTTCCGTCCGATGCATCGAAGACGACATGATCCGCGTCGATCGCCAGTGCCGGAACATCCAGAAGCCCCTTCAACCGAATCCCCAGCCCCTGCATGCCAGGCATGACGGTGGAAATATCAAGCTGATGCTCTGCGGGCAGCGCCGCAAGGGCGGCACGATCGAAGGAGACCGGTTGGACGACAGCCCCCTCGATCCGAACTCGACCGGCGCCGGTCGGTTCTTTTTCCGTAATGGTCTTGATCATCGCCGTCAGGGCTTCATTGACTGGAGTGGGAATCCCAAGCTCCCGCCCCTTCTGAACGATAAAGCCGTTCAGATAATCGATCTCGGTTCGTCGTCCCGCCTTCCAATCGTCATACATCGACGTATGAATATCGCGGATTTCCTGCGTCGCTTTCACAACTCGTTCCGGCATATCCAGTGGTAACGGGACCTTCATCGCCGCTGAGATTGCCGCAACTTCACCGACGATCTGCCGGATCACGCCCGTCATTTCCGGATGTTCGAGTGCTTTGGCCACGTGGTCATCAATGAGCACCGTAATGGGATTGAACACGCAGTTCCAACACATCTTCTCCCACTTACTCCGGCGAATATCTTTGGACAGGTGACAGGGAATATTGGCCGACGCAAACACATCTCGAAGCTTGAGCAGGCGGTCACTCTCATGTCCCATCAATTCACCGATCGCGACCGCGCCTCTCTTGTAGTGATCGATCACGCCCGGCTCAGCGATTTTCGAATAGATGTAGGCCACACCACCGACGACACAGTCACGTTGGAGTCGCGCCAAGAGACGGTCTTCGGTATCGATCCCATTCTGTAGCGTGAGAATCACCGTCTGATCCGTAAGCACCGGCTCGATCTGAGTCAACACGTCATTGAGGTCATAGGCCTTCACAGCGAGCACGATGAGATCCGGCCGAGGAAGTTCACGCGGATCCACAGCAGCTTGCGGCCTCACCGTAAAGGTTCCGTCGGCACTACGGATCGTCAATCCATTCCGTTTCACGGCTGCCAGCGTCTTGGGACGCAATAAAAACGACACATCCGGATTCGTCTTGGCCAGTCGTGCCCCGAAAAATCCACCGACCGATCCGGCACCGACCATCAATATCTGTTTCATGCCTCCATCCCTCTGGTTGCGAAAAAAACGGAACGTACTATAGCATGCGGCTGTACGACGACGCAGCCCGCCCAGAGGAGACCGGACAGAGCATGGCACCTGGTTCCAATCTAGGGCTCGTGAGAGAACGCCTCGCCACCGCCCGGAACATCACGGTGCTGACTGGTGCGGGGATTTCGGCCGACAGTGGTGTGCCGACGTTTCGCGGCGCGGATGGTTTGTGGCGTCAGTACCGGGCAGAAGATCTCGCCACACCGGACGCATTTGCGCGCGACCCGAAACTTGTGTGGGAGTGGTACAACTGGCGGCGCGAGCTGATCGCGACGAAACAGCCGAATGCGGCCCATCTGGCGATTGCAGAATTAGAACGTCACGCTCCTACCTTCTGGTTGGTGACGCAAAACGTCGACGGCTTGCATCGAGATGCCGGTTCACGAAACCTTTCTGAAATTCACGGTAATATCTGGAAGGTCCGTTGCACCGGCTGCAACACAGTGGACGAGAACCGCGACGTCCCGATCTCTATCCTGCCCTCCTGTCCCCATTGTGGATCTCTGCTCCGGCCGCATATCGTCTGGTTCGGGGAGTCCCTGCTCGCTGCGGACCTTCAGCAATGCTCCACGGTCCTGAGAAGCTGCGACCTTCTGCTCGTCATCGGCACATCCGGTGTCGTCTATCCAGCCGCCGGTTTCGCCTCTGTCGCCAAAGAAGCCGGTGCATACGTCGTTGAAATCAATCTGGATCCCACACCGCAGTCCTCGTTGGTCGATGTCTCGCTGCAAGGTCGTGCCAAAGACCTTGTCCCGCTCCTACTCGATCCGACCTAGCATGGGAAACAGCTCGTCCAGGCTCTTGATACGTGGAGCGTTACCCGTTTGTTCTCTGCCCTCGCGGTCTATCAAGGCGACGTGCAGTCCGGCCTTCTTCCCACCCTCCACATCCTCTCGCAGACTGTCACCGACATGCAGCGCCTCCTCCGGATCCACGGCATGCTTTTCTAGGGCACTGTGAAAAATCTGTGGAGCCGGTTTCGCCGCTTGGGCCACACTCGAGATCGTGATGGTATCGAAGGCCTCCGCGATGCCGAGTCCCCGCAACACGCCAAAGAGCCGGGAATCAAAATTGGAGATAATCCCCAACTCCAATCCCTGTGCCTTCAGCCGAGTCAACGTCGAGACCGTTTCAGGAAATAACCGCCAGGATCCATGATCCTCAAAGACCCGAAACACATGATCGAAAAACTCATCGAACCGCTCAAACATGCCGACGCGATAAAACACGTTGTGAACGATATCAAACCACCACAATCGTTCACTCTGTTTGAGCCGTACCGGGTCCACCGTGGCAAATACCGGTGGCGGAGCTTCGCGGAACGCTCGGCTAAACGCCTGTTTGATCGCAGCCAACGAATCCGGCTTCTGTAAGAATCCGAACTCGCTCGCATGCCGAAGATAGATCTCACCGACCGACCCATGCACATGAAAAAGGGTGTCGGCTGCATCGAAAAATACGACACGTATCGAGGAACTCATCGCGCAACTCCCATACATCCACGTGGTCCACAGCGTCGCATGCCGAACGACATCGTCAACTCACCCATCTATTGCTGGTTTTCTTGACAAAGCATACCCCCCTTGCTAGCTTCGAAGAAACCCCAAAACGATGGAGCGCGTTCCATGGCTTCGCCGATTTTTGTCGTAGATAGCAGCCCCGCCGTCAGACGACTGGTCGAACAAATCTCCACTCCGGAAGGCTTTGAGGTTCGTGGGTTTCAAGATGGCCCAGCTGCACTTGAGGCCGCTCGACGAAGTGCACCGTCCCTGATCATTGCCGACTACCAGTTGGACAATATGACCTTTTCCGGGTTTTGTAAGGAGATCAGCAAACTGGACGCGCTCGCCGAAACCTTTCTCATCTCCTTGGTCAATCCGGCTGATCACCCCGACGAGAACCATCTCCGCACATTGGGTGTCAAAGCGTTCCTCAAGAAACCGTTCCAAACGGAAGAGCTCCTTACCGTACTCAAAGCGCTTCAAGAAAAACGGATGAGTTCCGGGAATAGCACGGGCCTGAAACGGCGCGTCTGGCCGCCGACCTCGAGTGGATCCGAGCCCGAGGATGACGAAACCGACCATGTGTCCGTTCTCACCGGTTTGGAGGAGCCTATGAACCAGCCTGTCAGCGCCCCCGCTACCGCACTGACTCCACCGATCACCCCCTCGGCTTCCGACGATGTTGTGAGGAACCTCGTTGACCAACTCGTACAGGCCATGACCACACGGAGCGAGCAGAGTCTGACTGCGTCATTACCGAAAGTCCTGAATGAACAATGGGGAGCACAGGTACGGCCGCTCGTTCAGAAGGAGCTACAGGTCCAATTGGGAAGCATTCTGTCTAAGGAATATCTCACGACGATCATTCAACCGCTTATTTTTGAAGCCTTGCCGGCGCTGATCAGGAAAGAACTTGCGACCAGCGAACCGATCGTTCGACAAACCCTTTCGGATCTCTTCAAACTTCCGCTCGCAGAGCCTCTCGCGCAGTTGGTTCGAGAACAGATGCAATCCGTCGTTCATCAGGACTTACCCGCCGTCGTGCGGGAACAGGTAGGAACGATCAATCAGCAGATCACCGATGCGGTTCACCAGGAAGTGGTGAAGCAAACGCCACTCGTGGTTGAAACCGCGGTCAAAGCCTCGGTTGGCCTCGCCGTTGAACAGGCTGTTCAGCGCATCGTCCCTGATGTCGCGGAACAGCAGATCAAAGCGGAAATCAAACGACTGATCGAGACAGAAGAAACTTCGCGCTCCTCGAAAACCTAACTTTTCTTCCCCTTCTTCCCTCGTCGAGCCTTCGCCAGGGCTTTCACCCGCTTGACATTCTTCCGATGCTTCTTACGCGTCTTCCGATCCTTTTCACGACCTCGTGCCATGGTCCTCCCTACAATAAAGTGGTGATCACTTGGGTGCGCGACTGTATAGCATATGCCACCCCGGGCTACAAGCTGAGACTCACACCATGTTCTCAGCCGCACAGACATGCTAAGATGCCGCCCGCGCACTTGGACTGAACACCTATGGCTCCATCTCAGCTCGAAAAAACCTACGACCCGAATGCCGTTGAAACGCGATGGTCGCACGAATGGCTCACACGCCGTTATTTCCACGCCTCGCCGCAACAGTCAGATCAGCCCTATTGCATTGTCATCCCCCCGCCAAATGTCACGGGATCCCTCCATGTCGGTCACGCCCTGAACCATTCCCTACAAGACATCTTGATCCGCTGGCGCCGCATGCAGGGACGAAACACCCTGTGGCTCCCAGGAACCGACCATGCCGGGATCGCCACTCAGAACGTCGTCGAGAAACAGCTGATGGCCGAGGGACTTTCCAGGGAAGCGCTCGGACGTGAGCAGTTCATCGAGCGCGTCTGGCAGTGGAAAGCGACGTCGGGCAACACCATCGTCAGCCAACAGAAGCAGCTCGGTGAATCCTGCGACTGGGACCGCCTCCGGTTTACGATGGACGAAGGATTATCGAAGGCTGTGCTCGAAGTGTTCGTCCGGCTCCACGAAGACGGCCTGATTTATCGCGGCGAACGACTGATCAATTGGTGTCCCCGCTGCCTCACCGCACTGTCGGATATTGAAGTCGAACACGAGGACACGAAGGGGAAGCTGTATTCCATCGATTACCCGCTCGCGGAGAATCCAACCATCCGTCTCACCGTCGCCACAACCAGACCCGAAACGCTGCTCGGCGATACCGCCGTCGCGGTCCATCCGGATGATGAACGGTTGCAGCATCTCATCGGCAAACAAGTCCGCCTCCCCCTCACGAATCGAACGATCCCCATCGTGGGAGATGCGCTCCTCGTCGATCGTGAATTCGGAACCGGTGCCGTCAAGATCACCCCGGCGCACGACTTCAACGACTACGAGGCAGGAGAACGACATGCGCTCCCGCGACTCGCGATCCTCGACCATCACGCGCTGCTCGATGCGGCCGGCATGCATGTAGCCGGCGTGGATCCCGCCGTGATTGACCAGTTGCAGGGCCTGCCCGTCTCAAAAGCCAGGCCTAAAGTTGAGGCACTGCTGAAAGAACGTGGACATCTGACCAAGGTCGAAGACCATAAGATGGCCGTGGGAAAATGTTACCGATGCAAGACCGTGGTCGAGCCCTCCCTGTCTCCGCAGTGGTTCGTCAAGATCAAACCGTTGGCTGAACCGGCCATCACAGCGGTCGAAGAGGGGCGTATCCGCATCATTCCGGAGGGCTGGACCAATAATTACCTCGGCTGGATGCGTGACATTAAGGACTGGTGCATCTCCCGTCAAATCTGGTGGGGCCACCAAATTCCAGCCTGGTACTGTTTGTCGTGCAACGTCAAACAGGTAGTCAGAACTGAGAGCCGAACAGCGGTCTTGTCGGGAGCCTCGCCCATCGTCTCCAGGACTCCACCGGTGACGTGTCCGTCGTGCGGCGGGACCGATCTCTATCGAGACCCCGATGTTCTTGATACGTGGTTTTCTTCCGCACTCTGGCCGTTTTCAACCTTGGGCTGGCCTGAGCAGACGCAGGAACTCAAGACCTATTACCCCACAGCGACGCTGGTCACCGGTCTCGACATCTTGTTCTTCTGGGTCGCGCGCATGATCATGATGGGACTCAAATTCATGGGAGAGGTCCCCTTCAAAGACGTCTACATCCATGCACTCGTCCGCGACGCCGAAGGCAAGAAAATGAGTAAGTCGAAGGGAAACGTCATCGATCCACTTCATGTCATGAATGAGTTTGGCACCGACGCGCTCCGATTTACGTTGGCCTCGATGGCCTCGCCGGGCCGTGACGTGAAATTGGCGGAAGAGCGGATTGAGGGGTATCGCAATTTCGCCAATAAAATTTGGAATGTCGCGCGATTTGCGTTGATGTACCTTGACGGACCACGCGTCGCCCTTCCGTCGGCGCAACGAACGTTCCCCGACCGATGGATTCTGAGCCGACTGGCCCATACGATCCGCGTCGTCACGACGGAGTTGGAGTCCTACCGATTTGACCGGGCCGCAACGGCACTCTATCAATTCTTCTGGCACGAGTACTGCGACTGGTATGTGGAATTGATCAAGCCGGTCCTCCAAAGTCCCGAACACCCGGATGGAGCCGGCACGCGCCACACGCTCGTGGAGACGCTGGAAACCACCATGCGGTTACTCCACCCCTTCATGCCGTTCCTGACGGAAGAGATTTGGCAAACACTCCCCCATCAGGGTGAGAGTATTGTCGTGCAGACCTATCCGGTTGTCGACCAGTCATGGGTCTCGTCTGAGACTGAACAGAACTTTTCCTTGTTGGAACACACCGTGGGACTTGCCAGGACAGCCCGAGTTCTCTTGAATTATCCGCCGGGACAGCAGATCACGTTTCATGCCGGGTACGACGACCCGGGCAGGCAACACCAGCTCAGCCAGTTGCAACCGCATATCACCCATCTGAGTCGTGGTCGCGTCGACATCGGTCGGCCGCATGATTGGCCGACGACCAGATTGCTACGACTCATCGCAGAGGGCCTCTCGGTAGGTATCCCCGTCGCGGAAGACGTTGATCTCCAGAAAGCAATCGAGCGTTTGGATAAACAAATCGCGGAAACGGACAAGGAATTGCAACGAATCGACGGAAAGCTGAAAAACGCGGAGTTCACCTCGAAAGCACCGCCCGACGTGATTACCGAGCATCAAGATCGGCTGCAGACCCTCTCACGTGATCGAGCCTTACTGGCCGACAGCCGACAGCAGCTCCGCACGATGCTCGGAGATTGACCGATGGTCACACTTCCTGCCGCAGAAATCCGACGGGCCGTGCGGCAGGGACTGGATGAAGATCTTGCCCAGGGAGACGCCACCACCGCTGCGCTCTTTGCGACTCCAGTACCGGCGCGAGCCACGATCATCGCTCAACAGCCTTTGGTCGTTGCCGGAATGGCCGCAGCGGTCCAGACCTTTCTCATGGTTGATCCTGCCCTACGACTCTCTCTCTCCAAGCGGGACGGTGAGCACGCAAAGAACGGAGAACTGCTGCTTCAGATCGAAGGAGACGGACGGTCCATCTTACAAGCCGAACGGGTTGCTCTGAACTTTCTTCAACATCTCTCGGGGATCGCCACCGTGACGCAGCAATTCTGTCGAGCCGTGCGCGGTTACTCAGTCAGTATCCTGGACACCAGGAAAACACTTCCCGGCTGGCGCAAGCTTCAGAAATGGGCCGTGGCGCTCGGTGGTGGAACCAATCACCGGTACTCCTTGAGCGACGGCATTCTGATCAAGGATAACCATCTCGCCCTTCTTCGACGGCATCGACGGCCGGTGGAAGAGGCCTGTCGACTCGCAGAGCGCCGTCGATCGCCTACCGTCCCGATCATTATCGAGGTGGAGTCCCTCTCCGAGGTTCGGCAAGCGTTGGCGAGAAAACCCGACGTGATTTTACTGGACAACATGACGCCGGACATGGTCCGACGCGCCGTGGCGCTCATTCACAAGCGGGCCCTGGTGGAAGTATCGGGAGGGATCACACTGAACAATGTCCGCGCCATGGCGGCGGCCGGTGCGGATCGAATTTCCATCGGAGCCTTGACCCATTCTGCTCCGGCTGCCACGGTCAGTCTCGTCATGACATCGACTGTACGTGCACGACGCCGGCATCGCTGACCCATGGCATCCTCTGCTCCGCTCAACATCGAAGCGATTCGCAGTACCCTGGCCACCACGGCGCTGGGACAGATCCTGTATCTGTACCAGGATCTCCCTTCAACCAATCGAGAAGCCAGCTCGCTCGCGCAACAGGGCGCCGCGCACGGCACAGTGGTGGCGGCCGAACAGCAATCAGGCGGCTACGGACGACATGGGCGCGCCTGGTTCTCCCCGCCTGGATTCAACATCTATTGCTCCATCGTCGTTCGCGGAAAAAGCCAGACCGTCCCCCTTGCACAATGGTTATCCTGGGTACCGCTGGTCACAGCGCTGGCGGTCGCCGAGGCAACCCGACACATCACTACCGCGCCCCTCGCTCTGAAATGGCCCAATGACCTGCTTCTTCAGGACCGTAAAGTCGGTGGGATTCTCTGCGAAAGCACCATGACGACGACCAACGGTCCGATCGTGATCATTGGAATCGGGCTGAACGTGAACGTCCCGCTCCAATCATTCCCGGAAGATTTACGTCCAATTGCCGCCTCGTTGATCGAAGCCGTGCCGCAACCGATCGATCGGAATCGACTCATCTCGCAACTCTTGTGGGAGCTGGAACAGTGCCTTGACGAGCTGCAGTCCCATGGGTCCACCCGACTGCGGCAGGCCTACCTCGCTCGCTGTGCCACATTAGGCCGTCAGGTGAAGGTCCTATTCGCCAACGATCAGCAGATCCATGGCACGGCGGAAACGCTCTCCGCCGACGGCGCCTTACAGGTGCGGCCCCTCTCTGCTTCCTCTCGCGCACAGCCGCCTGCTCTCATCGAGGTCCACGCCGCCGATGTGATTCATCTGAGAGAGTAGCGAAAGCTGGCCGCCCGAAGTACAATGCATTCCATGCTGCTCGCGATCGATATCGGCAATACCAACGTCGTCGCAGGAGTCTTTGAGGGGCCGACGCTCCTGAGCCATTGGCGATTGGCGACCGACCCCAAGAAGACGGCCGATGAGTACGGGGTTCTCTGCCTCAGTCTGATGGCCAGAAGCGGCCGAGTCCCTGAACATATCACGGGTGCCATCATTTCCAGTGTCGTGCCCGCACTCACGGAGACGTTTGAATCGATGGTTGCAACGTCCTTTGGCTGCACTCCCATCACCGTCTCACCCGATCTTGAGACCGGGCTCACCCTGAAGTATCTGAACCCAAAAGAGATCGGAAGCGATCGCATTGTCAATGCGGCTGCCGCGTACGAGAAGTTCCGTCGCGATCTGATCATCGTTGATTTCGGTACTGCGACGACCTTCTGCGCAGTCAGCGGAACAGGTGACTACCTCGGCGGGGTGATTGCACCGGGCTTGGGGATTTCAGCTGAAGCCCTGTTTAGCCGGGCAGCTAAGCTCAGCAAGGTGGAACTTGCCCGCCCCAAAACCGTGATCGGCACCGATACCGCCAGCAGCATTCAGTCGGGGCTCATCTTTGGGTATGCTGGTCTAGTGGACACCCTTGTTCAACGAATCGAAACCGAAATGGGGCATGCTTCGTTTGTGATCGCGACCGGTGGATTGGCCCAGGTCATCGCATCAGAGGCGCGATCCATTCAGCACATCGAACCGTTCTTGACCCTCCAAGGACTCGAACTACTGTATCGCCGGGCCTGCGGGACTTATCCCACCCATTGGGTGTAAGGATTCCATAGCCCGTCTCATTTTATTTTCCAATGACCCGTTGACTTCCTTCCTCTTATGGATATCTCCACCGCTGTACAGGTATCCATATGACTGAAGACCACGCACAGGAAAAAGCAAACGCCAATACAATTGAGAACTTAGACGAGTGTCCTCCCGAGACAGCGACCGCCTCTTCCTCGACGCAAGACGAGCTGGCCGCCAAGGTTGAGGAGTGCACCGCGCTCAATGAGAAATACCTCCGGCTGGCAGCAGAATTTGAAAATTACAAGCGGCTGACGCAGCGGGATCAGCGCGAACAAATTCGATTCGGCAATGAACAGCTGCTGAAAGAACTCCTGCCGGTCATCGATAACTTGGAACGAGCGATCAAGGCGGCTCACACGAACGGAAGCGATTCGGCACTCACTCAGGGTGTGGAACTGACACTCAAGCAACTGTCCGGTGCCTTGGCCAAGTTCGGTGTGCAAGCCATCGAGACGTCCGGGCAGGAGTTCGATCCCCACACCCATCAAGCCGTCTCGTACGGGCCATCCACCGAGGTGCCGGCCAATCGGGTCTTAGATGAGTTTCAGAAGGGGTATCGATTGCACGACAGAGTGTTGCGGGCAGCCATGGTCAGCGTGTCGTCAGGCCCACCTCAAGCAAGCGAATAGGATGCGACAACGCACTGACCCTGTGTCGTCGTTGTCGAGAAGGAAGGAGTCTACCAATGGGTAAAGTTATCGGTATCGATCTCGGGACCACCAACTCTTGTGTGGCGATTATGAGCGGCGGCGACCCTGTCGTGATCGCCAACGCCGAAGGCAGTCGAACCACTCCTTCCGTCGTTGCCATCACTGATAAGAGTGAACGGCTGGTCGGCCAAATCGCCAAACGTCAAGCCATTACCAATCCGGAGAACACCATTTTCTCAGTCAAGCGACTGATGGGGCGAAAGTTCAAGAGCCGCGAAGTCCAGGAAGCCATGAAGCGACTCCCGTACAAGGTAGTCGAGGCCGACAACGGCGATGCCCATGTGGAGTTGCGCGGCAAGAGCTATAGCCCACCGGAAGTATCCGCCATGATTCTGCAGAAGATGCGGCAGACGGCGGAAGACTATCTCGGTGAAAAAGTCACCGAGGCCGTGATCACCGTTCCCGCCTATTTTGATGACAGTCAGCGCCAGGCCACCAAAGATGCCGGTCAAATCGCCGGTCTGACCGTCCTGCGCATCATCAATGAACCGACCGCGGCGTCCCTTGCCTACGGCCTGGATAAGAAGAAGGATGAGCGGATCGCCGTCTACGACTTGGGCGGCGGGACTTTCGACGTCTCCGTCCTGGAAATCGGCGAAGGCGTGTTCGAAGTGAAGTCGACCAACGGAGACACCTATCTCGGTGGAGACGACTTCGATCTCCGCGTGATGGATTGGCTGGTTGACGAGTTCAGGAAAGACCAGGGGATCGACTTACGGAAAGACCGGATGGCCCTCCAGCGATTGAAGGAAGCGGCGGAACGGGCCAAAATCGAACTCTCGTCGTCTCAAGAAACCGAAATCAATCTCCCATTCATTACTGCGGACGCCAGCGGCCCCAAGCATATGGTCACCAAGCTGACACGGGCCAAACTGGAACAGCTGGTCGACGATCTCATTCAACGGACGATCGAGCCCTGCCGCAAAGCCTTATCCGATGCCGGTGTTACGGCCAATGACATCCAAGAAATCGTCTTGGTCGGTGGCATGACCCGTATGCCGAAGGTGATTCAGGTCGTGAAAGATTTCTTCGGGAAAGAGCCGCACCGCGGGGTCAATCCTGATGAAGTCGTGGCCATTGGGGCCGGCATTCAAGGCGGCGTCCTCAAGGGCGAGGTCAAGGACGTGCTGCTCCTCGACGTCACGCCGTTGTCATTGGGCATCGAAACGCTGGGCGGTGTGTTTACTAAGTTGATCGAGCGCAACACGACCGTTCCGACCAAGAAGAGCCAAGTCTTTTCGACCGCGGCCGACAACCAAACCGCCGTGACCATTCGCGTCTTCCAAGGCGAACGGGAGATGGCAAATGACAACAAGTTGCTGGGACAATTCGACTTGGTCGGTATTCCATCGGCGCCTCGCGGCATGCCTCAAATTGAGGTCACCTTTGACATCGATGCAAACGGCATTGTCCACGTGTCCGCTAAGGATCTAGCTACGCAGAAAGAGCAGTCCATCAAGATCACAGCCTCCAGCGGCCTGAGCAAAGATGAGGTCGAAAAGCTCGTTCGGGACGCGCAGTCGCATACCGAGGACGACAAGAAACGCCGCAAATTGGCGGAAGCCAAAAACCAGGGCGACAATCTGGTCTATCAAACCGAGAAAAATATCACGGAATACGGCGACAAGGTTTCCGCCGATGAAAAAACGAAGATCCAGGATGCCATTGCAACCCTTAAGAAGGCCTTAGAGGGTACCGATGCCGAGGCCATCGAATCGGCGACGCAAACCCTCATGACGGCGTCGCACAAATTGGCCGAAGAAATGTACAAGAAAGCGGCGGCTTCATCCGGTCCACAACCTGGTGCATCGGCAACCGGCGGTACCAGCGAGACAAAACCTGATGAGAAAGTCGTCGACGCAGAATTTGAAGAAGTGGACAAAGACAAAAAATAGCCTAGAATAACGCATCAAGACGCCCGAGCTCTCGACGCAAACGAGAACCCGGGCGTTCCACCGTTCACTCATAATAGCTGCCGTGTCCAAACGCGATTACTACGAAACTCTCGGTGTCGATCGAAATGTCTCGGACGACGAGCTGAAGAAAGCCTATCGCAAGTTAGCCCGCCAGCACCACCCCGACCTTCATTCAGGCGACCAGCAAAAGAAAACCGCCGAAGAAAAGTTCAAAGAAATCAACGAAGCCTATGAAACTCTGAGTGATCAGGAGAAGCGAAAACGCTACGACATGTTCGGCCATGCCGGAGCCCAACAGGGCGGCCCAGGCTTTGACGGATTTGATTTTGGCCGAGGCGGATTCGGTGACGTCTTCAACGACATTTTTGAGGACTTCTTCGGTCAGGCCAGAGCCGGCGGAGGCGGTCGAACCGAGCGCGGCAACGACCTCCAGTACAATCTGGAAATCACGTTTGAAGAATCTGTCTACGGGAAAGAAGCCAAACTCAAGATTCCGCGTTGGGAACTTTGTACCGACTGTAAAGGCACGGGAGCGAAGTCCGCGGCAGCCATTAAGCCCTGTGCCAGCTGCAAAGGCGCAGGGCAGATTCGCTTTCAGCAAGGATTTTTTAGCGTCAGCCGCCCCTGTGGACAATGTGAAGGCACCGGACACCTCGTCACGGAACCCTGTGCAACTTGCCAGGGACGTCAACGGGTGTACAAAGAGCGTGCAATCGCCGTCCACATTCCAGCTGGAATCGAAACCGGTATGCGGTTACGTCTCTCCAATGAAGGAGAGCACGGTCCCAATGGTGGACCCCCTGGTGATCTCTACGTCGCCATTACCGTCAAACCCCATCAGATATTTCAGCGAAAAGGTCTCGACATCGCCTGTGACGTCCCAATCAACCTGGTCACGGCGGTACTCGGCGGGAAAGTCGAAGTGCCGACCCTCAAGGGGGACACCATCATCAAAGTTCCGCCAGGCACTCAACATGACAAAGTCCTCCGCATCAAAGGATTGGGGATTCCCAGTCTCAAGGGGGGGACGACCGGCGACCAGATCTATACGATGAAGATCCAAATTCCCACCAAGCTGACGGCGAGACAAAAAGAACTGCTGATGGAGTACGCCAAAGAGAGCGGGATGTCCATGGAAGCCAATGGCGACGGCTTCTTCGATAAGATGAAGACGTTTTTCGAGTAGCCAAGCCCGTCCTTCCTGAATCTCCAGTGCCCCCATGCCTGTATTTTTCGTTTCTCCCGCGTGTGTGACCCCTCCCACTATTTCAATGACTGGCGAACTCCAGGCTCACCTCAAGGATAGCCTCCGTGTTGCCATCGGCGAAACTCTCTGGTTCAACGATGGCCAGGGCACGAGATACCGCGTGGAAATCAGTGACCTCTCGAAACACGTGATCACCGGACAGATTCTTGACACCATTCAGGAGCCTCTTCACGTTGCACCTCACCTGATTCTTGGTCAGTCACTGCTGAAAGGTGAGAAAATGGACTGGGTCATTCAAAAGGCCACCGAACTGGGCGTACACGAGATCATACCGATCGAAAGCCGACACAGTGTCGTGCAACTCAAAGCTGATCGCCTCGATCATCAACGCACCCGATGGCAACGCATCGCCCTGGAAGCTGCCCAGCAATCAGAACAGTGGCGCATACCGACGATCGCAAGACCAGAATCGTTCACAACACTGCTCTCACGCGACCAGACAACCTCCACGATCCTCATGCTTGCTGAACGCCGCGACGGCAAGAGTTTGCAGACCATTGCACTTCCCCAGAATACGAGCAGCTCCCTACTCATCTTGATCGGACCAGAGGGAGGTTGGAGCAAGGAAGAAAGAGAGATCGCCGAGCGGCGAGGAATCGAACCCATGACCCTTGGTCAACAGATCCTTCGGGCGGAAACCGCCGCCATCGCAACCATCGGCATTCTCCAATCGCGCCTGGGCAGATTAGGATAACAGAGCAAATGGTGTGGGAGGACACGATTCGTTCCACATTACAATAACGGTAATAACAACGCAGCGGATGGCCCAGGATAGAGAGTCCACAATCCTGCCTTGATCACAAAGTGATTGCGCCCTAGAGACAGCCCCATGACCCAGACGAAGAACGATGACATTGAAGAGGTAACGTTCTGGTCGGTCGAGATACCCACCACGGACCCCTTTGTCGTAGCAACTGGAACGCGAGACGTTGCAGAAAATGTCTTCGTCCGCGTCACTCTCAGAAATGGGCACTGCGGCTATGGAGAAGCAGCACCGTTCCCTGAAGTCGGGGGAGAAGATCGTGCATCCTGCCTCCAAGCGCTCGCACACCTTACCCCTTCACTCATTGGCCGGACGGTTCATGACTATCGAGAATTCGGTCGTCACCTGGCGCAGCAAGCCCCTTCCCATCCGGCTGCGCGCTGCGGCATCGAAACTGCCTTGCTTGATGCATACTGCCGTACCATGGCTATTCCTTTATGGCGACTTTGGGGTAGTGCTGATGTGCGCTCCCGCATCACCGATATCACGATTCCAATCACCACCCAGGAAAAGACTTTGTCCCTTGCCCGCAGCTGGTATCAACGCGGTTTTCGCCTGTTAAAGATGAAAGTCGGAAAAGACGTCGATGCAGATATCCGTCGACTCGAGGCCCTCCACCGGGCGCTGCCCGGCATTTCATTCATCGGGGATGGGAATCAGGGGTTTTCTCGGGCGGAGTGCCTGGCCTTTGCCGATGGCGTTCGGCGATTCGGCGGAACACTGGTCCTGCTTGAGCAACCAGTCGTACGGGACGACCTCGACAGTCTCGTTGCTATTCGGCGAGAAACCGGCATTCCCGTCGCTGCTGATGAATCCGTGCGCTCACTCGTGGATGCGCGGAAGGTTATTACACAAGGTGCGGCGGACTATATCAACATCAAGATCATGAAAACCGGCGTCCTGGAAGCGGTGGAAATCGCATCCTTCACGCTTCAGGCAGGATTGAAGCTGATGGTCGGAGGCATGCTCGAATCACGCATCGCGATGGGTTGTTCTTTTGGTTTGGTCTTGGGTATGAAAGGGTTTGACGTGTTGGATCTGGATACTCCATTGCTCCTGGCAAGCGATCCCGTCCAAGGCGGCTATCGCTATGACGGCCCCACCCTTCGGCCTTGGCATGAGCCAGGCCTAGGATGCACTGTGTCCATTCCGGCAGATGCCCACACAACCGGCAGAAAAGGCCGAACCCCAGGTGAACGGTAGATAGCAGACCACTTACAGCCTGCGCCGTAGATTGCCGAGTAGACAGAAGTCGAACCCACGAGCATGGGTCAGTATATCTTACGATCAGAAACCACCGTCGTCCCCGCCACCTGCAGTCTTTTTCATCGCAGCGAGCTGGGATCAACCAGGCTACACACTATCATTCGAGTCCCTTTGATCAATGTGCGCCCATCCGGAGGAACCCGGTCCCAGTATGTTGAGCGCCGAGAGATCTCTGGGAAGGAAAGTCGATTGGGTGATGAACGACTTGCCAAACCCACGGTCGGCCGGCAGATCTTTAAAAGATTGAAAGCCTGTGATTATGTGTGGCGTCCCAGAAACACGTTCGTAATGTCCCCTTCGACAGGCTCAAGGCGCAACGGATTACGACAAGCTCTTTCGGAACTCAAGGGAAAAGACTGGAACAGCTTCATTACTTAGCGGACCAACCCATTGCATTCCGCCGATCCTAACCCGTATTCTCCTGCCATGAACCTCTCATCGTTGTCGACGGAACAGTTAAAGGAACTGGTCCAGGGCCTCGTGGACGATCGGCTTCGCGAGTTGATCGGCGATCCGGATCTCGGGCTCCAGCTCGGCGATTCACTCCGAGCCCGACTCAAGCACTCACTCGCGAGCAGTGAGCGCCTCTCCGGCGAAGACGTGGCGGAGCGCCTCGGCCTTCGGTGGTAGGATACGATGCCCTGGTACCGCCTTGCCTTTAAACCCGGCATTGCTCAAGATCTCGCCACGATTGACCAGCCCATGGCCCAACGACTGCTCGACAAGTCCAAATGGTTGGCATCCAATGTCGACAATCTGCGCCATGAATCGATTGCGGACGACCTTCCGGGGCTCTCCAAGTATGCCGTGGGGGAATGGCGGATCTTTTATGCGATCGACCGCGCAGAACAACGCGTCGACATCCACGCGATCATTCCACGATCAAGACTGAGATAGCGACTGAACGATGACCACAGCCCTAGCTGAGATAGCGTTCGAGCACTGTACCCAGCTGAAGTGGGAACTGGCCGGTCTCGGCATTGCGCAGGTAGCAGCGGAGCGCCTCGGCCACGACGAGGAAGGCCGTCTTCTCCCAGGGAATGTCTTCCCGCTTGAAAAGATCCACTTCCAGGCTTTCAGTCCCGGCACCAAACGTCGGCCCGCACATCCGGCCACGAAACACCGTGTAAACCCAGCCGATCTTCGGCATGCTCAGTACGGCCTAGAGCAAAAGGATCGCCACCTCGGCGAGCGCCTCCTCCTTCGTTTCTTGAGCCGCCGCCTCTTCTGTCGTCTCGCCGATTTCCATGAATCCGGCGGGAAAAGTCCAAAACCCTAGCCGCGGATCGATCGCCCGCCGGCACAGGAAAATCAGGTCTTCCCACTCAGGAATACAACCTGCGACGGTCTTTGGATGATGGTAATGAATCGCCTGGCACTGCTCACAGACATATCTGTAGCACATCGCCGCCGGGCTGGATCTTTGACTGACCAGGGCCCCACAGGCGCTACAAAATTTCATGGCGGGTTCTCACAAAGAAAAGGATAGGGATGGATAGTACAAAACAACGGTTCTTTGCACCTTGCCCACGTGGACTGGAAGGCGTGCTCGAAGCAGAGCTTCAGACCCTCGGCGTGCCGTCGGCGACCAAAACCGAAGGCGGTGTCGGCTTTAGCGCATCCTGGTCGACCATGTGTTGGATCAATCTCAAGTCGCACATCGCCAGCCGGGTTCTGTGGGAAGTCGGTCAAAGTACCTACAAAACGGAACAGGATGTCTATCACGCCACCTCTACGCTCGCCTGGCCAGAGTGGTTCACGCCAGAACAGACAATCAAGGTGAAGGTGAGCGCCAGGCGCTGTCCCCTCCCCAGCCTGGACTTTCTGACCCTCCGCATCAAAGATGCGATCTGCGATAGGTTTGTCGCCGGACGGCACAAGCGACCCAGCGTCGATACGGAACGCCCCAACATCAGGGTCGATGCCTTTCTCGATCAGAACACCGTCACGGTTTACCTGGATACGTCCGGAGAACCACTGTTTAAACGAGGCCATCGGAGGAGTCCTGTGGAAGCGCCGCTCAGAGAAAATCTGGCAGCAGGCATTCTGCATCTGGCTGGTTGGACACCCCAGGACGTGTTGCTCGATCCCATGTGCGGGAGCGGTACTATTCCTCTCGAAGCCGCCCTCATGGCTCGCCAGATTGGGCCTGGAATCTCACGACCCTTTGGCTTTGAACGGTTGCTTGTCCATGACGCAGCACGATGGGAACGACAACGCGAAGCAGCCAGAGCCAAAGAAGTCGCCGCCGTCCCATCAGCCATCTATGCCTCTGACCGTGATCCTGCGACGGTAAAGATTGCGCAGCGAACGTTTCAAGGCGCAGGGGTGGCCAACGACATTCAGTTGAAGCAAAGCGACATTCTCGATCTCGACGCACCCTCCACACAGGGCGTAATGGTCATCAACCCACCCTATGGCGTCCGCCTCAGCCGGCCGGACGAACTGGAATCGTTCTACCCCAAACTGGGCGATTGGCTGAAGCAGCGCTTCGCTGGATGGCGTGCCTACGTGCTCACCGGCGATGCCCGAGTGCCGAAGCTGATTGGGCTGACACCGTCCAAGCGCATTCCCCTTTTCAATGGCGCTCTGGAATGTCGGCTCTATGAGTTTGTGATCGTCCAAGGCGGCGCGAGACGACGCCTTGCTCCGCCGGTCAAGATCTAGCCGGGGGACGAACTCCCGCGCAAACAGAGCGGTCAGCGCTCGTTCCTCCGGTTCGATCTGGAAGCGATTCATGTAGAGGATGAAGACGGGAAGAAAGAGAAAAGCTAGGGCGTTTCCCAAATACAGCGCCCATCCGACCAAGACGACCAACAGGCCGAGCCTTCCGTCCGAGCCGAGTAGTTCCAACTCATCTAATCGGAGACTCTCAGAGGATCTCCATTCCGGTCCAGTATCAAAACATTTGAAATAACCCTCTTTCCTCGACCTTTACTTTGTCTTGGAACCCTTTGCACTATCGTCTTCAAATCATCGACCAGCACGGTCAGGTTGAACTACTCGCCTATGACGTCTAGTGCCGAACCAGCTCATCCCACCTCTCTCGTTTCTACCGGTTACTCCCCTACCTTCCCTTACCCTATCGTCCAGGGAAGACCACCATAGATTCACTCGGGACTACGAGGGTATCCCCGGGCTTCAATTCAAAGTTATCGGCTATTCCGCTACGGAGCACGATATCGTCATAACTGGCCGTGAATCGCTTCAGCCCTGGCGCAACGTCCGTAAATCGGAAAATGACGATCTGATTTCTCGCCGCCGTCTCCTTAAATCCTCCCGCGATGGTAATGCCCTGCAAGAGCGTCGTCTTGCTCTTCAATGGATACTTGCCGGGATTCGCCACCTCGCCGAGCAAAAAGATATTGGAGCTATTGACCTCCTTCAAGGTCACGGCCACAACCGGATTCTGGACGTATTCTTTGAGTCGGTTCGTCATTTCCTCGGCCAATTTGGTGGGCGTCTTCCCCACGGCTATGACGTCACGGATGATCGGCATGGAAAATCGCCCATCTGGACGTACCTGCACTTGTCGCGATAAGTCCGGATTCCTCCAGACGGTAATGTCCAACACGTCTTCGGCACCGATCACATACTCACTGCTGACCGCATTGGAGAGTTTGTCCATCATCGCCTGACTTATCACCTTCTCAGCCTGCAGTACCGTGGTAGACAACATGGGAATATCTGTCGGGGATTTACCGGCATCCGGCTTACTTGCCCCCGATTCGCAAAACCCGGACTCCGCGAATACTGCACCTATCAGCACAGTCGGTAGAACCCATCGTGAGTATCTCATGAACGTGATCCCTCCTGTCCTAATCTCCGAATGGGGGCACTCTGTCTCGCACGTTTCTCATTCACCAGTCATGTCTTAGAACTAGCGGGACCGGCTCGACAGCTTCTTGCACATCAAGCGAAACGACAAGGCTACAAGGACAGACTTTGGCCAGAATCGCTTAGCTCACGCATCTCCCACACAGATCGTGCACCATCGTGAGGAAATAGTGCGATCGTGCATTCAACGGATCCACCATAATCTAGAACTAGACTTTAACATAAGATCCCCTCTCAACCTACCCCCCATTCATGAAGGATGATGCGATCCTACACGCGAGAGGTGTAAGCGTCTTACTCATGCACGAACCGTCCTCCACCGAACGGAGATTCCCCCCTCACAAGGATACCCTCACCGTGGGATGAGTCGTAAAACCAGCTTGCATGAAACACGTGGGGACAAGCCTTGATACACCACCCCAAGACAGAGCAGAGCTGGCAGAAGCTCCTCAGTTGTGTTTGCAATAAAGAGTGAGTATCTGTATTGGCACAGATATAACTCTTGCCAACAAGAAACAAGTATATAAAGACTCCCGACCCCATTACTATGACAACTTCTAATGAGATATTACAGCAGCACCGTCACAAGATTGACAAGCCGGGTCTCCTCACGCCGTCAATATTTTGAACGATAGCAGCATAATAGAACTACGTAACAAGCAAGTCGTTGACATATCAAGCTGCGACAATTAGGCGCGCTTCTTGCTTGACTTCATCGACAGCTGTGGACCCAATCAACTCAGGAGGATTTGATGGAATGTCCAAAGTGCAACGGAACGATGTTGCTGGAACGATTCTCTGATTTCTTTCTCGTGTTCTATGCCTGGAAATGCCTCAATTGCGGTGCGATCATCGACCGCACCATTTCCAAGAATCGCCGAAAGAGTCTTGCGGCCAAAGAATCCGAGACCGTTGCCGCAAACTAAAAACAGCTTGCGTCTTTCCTTGACTTATTATGGGGTCGGGTCTCTTTTCTTGACAACCCCATGATGAGTTGCGTACAAGATTCCCTATGCCACGTCGTCCTCGCCTTGCTGCCGGCAACCTCACGTATCATGTCTTGAACCGACGGGTGGGTCGACTGCCGTTGTTTGAGACTCCGTCAGACTACATCGCCTTTGAGGCCATCCTGGCCGAAGCCCATGCGGCGTTCCGCATCCGCATTGCCGCCTATTGCCTCATGCCCAATCACTGGCACCTCCTCCTCTGGCCACGCCAGGATGGAGAACTCTCGGAAATCCTCCGCTGGATCACCGTGACCCATACACAACGCTGGCATGTACGACATGAAACCGCCGGCACTGGCCCCGTTTATCAAGGCCGCTTCAAGTCCTTTCCCGTTCAGATAGATGAGCACTTTTTGACCGTTGCCCGGTATGTAGAACGCAATGCGCTCCGGGCCAAGCTGGTCAGACAGGCAGAAAACTGGCGATGGGGTAGCCTGTGGCGTCGCAGCCAGGGAGACGCGAAACTGACGACCTGGTTGAGTGACTGGCCAGTCCCTCCCCCGCGCAATTGGATCACTCGGGTGAATCGACCTGACACCGGCGAAGAACTGGAAACACTTCGAGTGAGCGTACAGCGAGGACGTCCATTCGGCAACGACGCCTGGGTGAACCGGATGGCAAAGCGGTTTGGTATGGAATCGACGCTCCGTCCTCGCGGCAGACCCAAGGGATCGTAGCCAACAAGGAGTATTCCCCGATCTCTGTTGTGCCAACTGTGAACGTGCTGTCTGTCAGAGAGATCTAGCCGTGTATTTACAAAATCTCTGCTGTTTCCCAGAATCGCAATGCCCCGCAGGCTGTTCAGCGGCTCAGTTGCAGATGAACGATAGTTCCATTCTCCCCGCTCGCCCAGCCGTGCTCAACATCAGGAAAGCTGAGGCCAAATAACGACGCAGGGGCTATCGATTTTCCCTCGCTCCAGGTGAGACCGGCGTCGGTCGTCCGATACAACGTTCCTCGTTCGCCCACGATCCAGCCTTCTCGCCGGCTCGTAAACCGGACCTTCAATAAATCGGTGAGTTTCGTACAAGTATTTCCACAAGGCAGAGTCTGATCCACCCATTTGGCGCCTCCATCTGTCGTTTGAAACAGCGCCCCTGCATTGCCGACCGCCCAACCAGTTGAGGCATCAGTGAAAGAAACGTCGAACAAGGTCACTGCACTCTGCGTACCTTGGGGCGTCCATGTCGCGCCGCCATCGGATGTCGACAGGATCGTTCCCAGTGCGCCGACAATGGTCCCTTTCTGCTCATCGATAAACTGTACGGCATAGAGAGCCGCCATCGTGCCGCTGACCTGCTCCTTCCAATGCTGGCCTCCATCCGTGGTATGAAAGATGGTCCCGCCTCCCCCAACGACCCATCCGATACTGAGAGATGGAAAGGAGACAGCGTACAGCGGCTGCTGTGTCGCTAGAGACTGCGGAGACCAGGACTCTCCTCCGTTCATCGTACGGCTGAACCATCCTCCAGCACCGGTCACCCATCCGTTTGACGAGTCGGCAAAAAACACGCTCGTGAGCAAAGCAGTTGTTCCACTGGTCACGCGCTTCCATTTTTTCCCGCCATCAATGGTCTTCAGGATCGTCCCACCAGATCCCACCGCCCAGCCCTGTTGAGGCGTAGGAAACTGAATGCTCAGCAAGGTGGATTTTGTCGGACTCGTCTGGATCGTAAAGGAAAGAGCGGTCTCACTGCTTGCGGCCAGTTGCGGAAGCCCCAGTACCACCAGCAACGACAAGGAGATGATACGCGATTGGATGCAGATAACGTGCGGTGGAGCCAGCATTATTGACTGGTACTCGCATCAGGTCTGTTATTCGTCCAATACCCAGCGTCAGGAAGCCCCTTCGCCTCGATGGTGAACTGGCCCGCTTCTACTGTCAGCCATTTTTTCGACGAGCAGCAGGTGCCATCCGGCAAGAGATCCCAAGATCCTCGACGGACCACCAGAGGCCCTGTGGCAAGATCATCGAAAAAGTCGCCCTTCTTTCCAATCCCATACAGGTTCCGGTGCGGAACTTTGACCACGATTTCCTGATCCGTCCATGACTGCACCAAAGCAGCAGCGCCATTGAACAGAACTTCAGTGCGGGAGACGTTCGACAACACTGTCGTACCGGCCTCCGGCTCGTTGATCTCAATGTCAGAGCGCCGTTTGTACGCTTTTTGATTTAATCCAAGATCGGCATGTTCTGCGGTCTTCAAGAACGTCCCAAAACCACTTCCCTTAATGGTCACGGTAGCATCCAACCCAGCTGACTTGGGGTCATACGCGTCAACCGTGGGCGTCACCAGTGTGAAGTCTCCCGCCTCAATCGCCATCGCCCCCCGCTCGGCGCAGCAGAGACCCCCCAGATTCGGTCTGGTGGCACTCCGGTAGATCACCACCTTCCCGCTTTTTGCGCTGAATGGCACCCACACATCGATTCGATCGTCGTTCCATCGATAGATGACGGCCGGGACCCCGCCGATCTCCACTCGATTCTGACCCGTATTGAAATCCATGAAGTTGTACGGAGTCGCCCCGCTTTCCGAATAGAACCCAAAATGTTCACCGCTGATCCGGAGCAATGTCCCAATCGGAGCGCTGGAAGGGCTCAGCGTCGTGATATGAGGAACATGGACCGTAAACTGTGTCAGTACCCGTTCTTGCCCCTGCCGTCGCAACACCAGCGGACCAGACTCGGCATCAAGGGGAACATGGACCACGATCACATCGTCGTTCCATTGGGCAATCGTCGCAGGTTTTCCGGCGATCAGCACACCGTCATCCATCCGCTCTTTCGATTGACCAAATCCTTGGCCGAAGAGCACCACCTTCGTCCCGATGGGCCCACTGACCGGATCGACTCGAATGGAAGGTATCAGTTTCAATGGTACAGCATTGCTTTTGACGTACTCGACAGGCGCACAGCAAGATCCGTCGGAAAGCGGATCCGAGGACGCCAACCGAACCACCACATCGCCGCTCGTCGCATTGGCAGGGACCTCCAGCTCGATGGTGTCATCCTTCCAGCGCCGCGGTCGCACGACCACCCCTCCGACAATCACATCGTTCACTCCGAACATCGTATTGGGATCGCGAGCGCCGGCGGACAGACCGAAATGCCGACCCGTAATCTGAATCGTGGCCCCACGCTCGGCTTCCGTCGGTGTAATGTCGTCGATCTGTGGCATGACAATCGTCAACAGCCCGGCGAGCACCTTCTTCTTCCCGATCATCACCTCGATGAATCCACTCGTTGCCTTGAACGGAACTTTGACCTCAATGAGCTCAGGTTCCCATCGTTGCACCAGAGCCGACAGGCCATTGATGATCACTCTGTTGAACGCCGTCGACTTGTACGGGCCGAACCCCTTTCCGTTGAGCGTGACCGTCGCGCCAGGAGTTGCCATGGTGGTCGAGAGTTCAATGACAACCTTACTCTCGATAGGCTTCCTCTTACTCGCTGCATGGGTATTGCTTGAGGACAAAAACAACAACACAAGGCATGCGGTAAACGCGGCAATTCGTTGCATGGGTGACCTTTCAGAAAAGAAACGGTACGGGCAAAACCATGATGTGCAGCATGGCAGAACTTTAACAAGTGGTTTTTTGAAGAGTCAAGGCGGACTAGGGGAGAAGCTGAACGATCAATTCGATTTCGACGGGAGCCTGACGGGGAAGCTCGGCGGCACCCACGGCGACACGCGCATGTCGGCCGGCATCACCGAATATGGACACGAGAAGATCCGAGGCACCATTAAGAACTTGCGGTTGATCGGTAAATCCGGGAGCCGAGGCGATATGGCCGACCATTTTGACAATCTGTTTCACGCGATCAAGCGAACCGGCTGCATGCCGAATAATACTCAAGCCATTCAAGACGGCGACTCGCGAAGCCTCTTTCCCTTGTTCGATCGTCAATTCCTGGCCTAGCTTACCTGTCATGATGAGCTGGCCATCGCGCGACGGCAAGACACCAGAGAGAAATAACAGCTCACCAACCCGAACAACCGGCACATAATTCGCCACCGGCTTCGGAGGATCCGGCAGGGTCAATCCCAGCTCTTTCAGTTTCGCTTCATGCGACATGCAAATGATTCCGACTGATCTTTCCCGGCTGGCCCCTCACCCTTCACCCCTTACCATTCATGTTTCACTTCTCACTTTTCACGCTTCACTTCTACCCCGACTTCAGCGCATTCAGAAAACTTTCGCCATGAAGCACCCGATCAGCACCCAATGCATCGGCGATCGTCTGCCCCACGTCCGCCGCCGTGACCCTGGTCCCCAAATCAACACCTTGGGCCAGTTTGGGACCGGTGACGCAGAGGGGAACATATTCGCGGGTCAACGTCTTGCCGGGCAATGAACCGTCCCTGCCATGATCACCTGTCACAATGACCATATCGCCGGGGCGTAACTTTTCGAATAACTCCGGCAACCGACGATCAAACTCTTGCAGAGCCGTGGCCATCTGCGTCGGCTCTTCTGACCATTGGTCCACACTTGCAGCAAGGAGCCCGCGCGGAACCTTGTTCAACATGCCGACCACTTCTTCCAAGCCTGCAATCCCCGATGCAACCGGAAAGGCTTTTGTAAATCCACGACCGCTGAAGAGATCATAGACTTTCCCGACCCCCATCGCAATCTGACCCGATCGACTCAAGACATCGAACATCGTCATACCGGCTGGCTCATGCACACAGTCCTTTCGTCCAGCGTAAGGACGAAGTTGATCATGCCCCCCACTCACCGGCTGCGCGACGACACGAAGGAACATCCCCGCATCCTTTGCCGCTTTTCGCACTTCGCGGCAGCGATGCTGGAATTCCGATACGGCCATGATGGATTCATGCATGGCCAGGAAACAGGTATTGCCTCCATCGGCCCAGAGTATGGGCGCTCCCGTCGCCATATGCTCTACGCCATACCGACGGAGCATCGCCCCCATCAGCGCCACCTCTCTGCCGATCGACTTTCGTCCGAATACTTGCTCGATCAAATCCACGATCGACGTGGGCACACCGGAACGGCAGACAGCCGTGCCCTCATGCTGAACCACCCCGCTCATTTCCCAATATCCCACCACGGAATCTTTCCCCGCCGATGCGAAGGCCAGCCGCCCGAAGCATCCGTTCGGTTGTCCCATGGCCCGCACACCCTTGATCTGAGCGATATGGCCCAGTCCAAGCATTTCTAAGTTGGGGAGACTGAGTCCCCCAACGGACTCAGCAAGATGGACAAGGGTGTTCGCCTCAGCATCGCCGTAGTCTACCGCATCCGGCAAGGCTCCGACTCCACATCCATCCATGACAAGGAGGATGACTCGCTTGATCATCCGCTGACTCCACCAATTTCACCAAGAATCAACATAGAGACGTATGGAACGAGCCAAGAGGACATAGAGGAAGAAGATTCTGGCAACTAGACCGCACAATCCATCGCACCCAGATGGACAAAGATGCTTGCCTCAGCATCGCTGTAGTCTGCCGCATCCGGCAAGGCTCCGATCCCATGCCAACCCAGCACAAGGAGGATGACGTGCTTGATCCTCGACTCACTCTATCAAATCACCGTGAGTCGACATAGAGACGTATGGAACCATTAAGAAGATCCAAGAGGACGTAGGAGAAAAGGGTGTAGGCAACTAGACCGTGCGATCCATTACGAAAGACCGTTGTACCAGTTTGCGGTAACCCTATCAGCGCTGGGCTGCCGATGCGCGCCATTGCTCAAGAATCGTCAGGCCGGCACTCGTGCCGATCCGATCCGCGCCGGCCTCGAGCATCGCGAGCGTCGTCCTCCAATCCCGGATCCCGCCCGCAGCCTTGACCTTGGCCCTCCCCGCCACCGTCTCTTTCAGTAAACGCACATCTGCCACGGTCGCTCCGGCAGCACCGAACCCCGTCGAGGTCTTCACATACTCTGCTCCAGCCTCCACGACGAGATGACAAGCCGTTCGCTTTTCATCCTGGGTCAGATAGCAGGTTTCAAGAATGACCTTGTGCTCAACCCCGGGCGTCGCCTTCACGACTTCAGCAATATCCGTCCGTACAGCGTCATGGTCTCCGGATTTGAGTCGGCTGACATTCAGCACCATATCCAACACCCGGGCTCCACGAGAGACTGCCTCGACCGCTTCAGCCACTTTGGTGTTCGTCGTGTGGCCACCCAGTGGAAATCCGATCGGGATCCCAAGCTGAATGTTTGTACCCGCGATTGCCGCGGCGGCTTCATCGACGTAACAAGGCGGGACAAATATGACGGTAAACCCGTGGGCCTTCGCCTCCTCGCAGAGCCGAAGGACATCGTGCTTCGTTGCCTCCGACCTCAAGACGGTATGGTCAATCAGTACAGGAAGATTCCAACGTGACATGCGCTATGAGACTCCTTCTTCGTGATGGATCGCATGGCTCTTCGGGACCATGAATGTCCGCGAATGCCGTTCTTTTCGGAACGGACGTTTTTGGTACCGTTCCACCGCCTTGTTGTGTTCAACCAAGGTGGCGGAAAATTGATGGGTCCCATCGTTTCGAGATACGAAATACAGGTACGCGGATGGGACAGGATACAGGGCCGCACGGATCGCGTCCGCTCCAGGACTGGCGATCGGGCCAGGCGGCAACCCCGCCCACCGATAGGTATTGTAGGGACTGGGATGGGAAAGATCCTTCTTATGCAGGTTCCCATCGAAGTTCGGCAACCCATAAATGACGGTCGGATCACTCTGGAGCGGAATGTTTTTCTTCAATCGATTGTGAAAAACAGCTGAAATCTGTGGGCGTTCATTTCCAGCCCCAGTTTCTTTTTCAATCACCGAAGCGAGAGTCAAGACTTGATGGACCGTGAGGTTGATCTCTTTGGCTCGCACTTTCCACTCTTGCATCATGACATGATCGAACTGTTCCACCATCGCCCTGATCGCGTCTTTCGCCGCCGTCGGTCTCGCAAACCGGTAGGTGTCGGGGTAGAGGTAGCCTTCTACCGAGTCCGCCTCAATGCCCAACGTCTTCACAAATGACTTGTCCGATGCCAGTCTGAGAAACTCCTCACGAGCGGTGATGTGATGCTCCTCAAGGACATCCGCAATCTGGCTCATTGCATAGCCTTCAGGAATCGTGATGGGATGCAAGACCACGCGACCGGCCAGGAACCTCGACAGAATCTCCGCCGGCGGCATCGCGGCATGGAGCGCATATTCTCCAGGATGAATCTTACGGTCCACCTCCTGGAATTTCCCCAACAGGAGAAACGCCGATCGACTCCTGATCAATTGCTCCCGTTCAAGGAGGGTCGCAGCTTGGTTGAATGTGGCCCCTTCAGGGATGACCACAATCTTCTCAGGAGGATGATCGGCCTCGGACAGGACTGGCGCTTCAGCCCATCGGATCATTAGATAGCCGACCACCCCGGCGAGCACGACGAGAGTGACGGCGGTGATGAGGATCCCACGAACCTTCATGCAATTGGTCGATTGACGACGACTCTACCCACGCTTCCTCTGTCTCTTGTGCCAAGCGATGTTCCTCGCCAGAGCTTGTGGAAGCCGTTTTGGCTTCGAGATAGCTCTGCAAAAGAATTGCCGCGGCGACACGATCGACAACTCCCTTTCGCTTTTTTCGACTGACATCGGCGGCGATCAAGAGTTCTTCCGCCGATCGAGTCGTCATCCGCTCGTCCCACATGACGATGGGAACCGACAAAACCTCACCGAGCCGGTCGACGAACAGATGGACGGCCTGAACCGCCGGTCCTTCTTCACCGTTGAGTCGTAACGGAAGTCCGATCACAACCTCTCGGACATCGTGCGCGTTCACCAGCTGTTGAATGTGTGCGAAATCTCGATCCAGCGTCCTCCGTTCGAGCGTTTCAAGCGGTTGAGCCGTCCACCCAAGCTCATCGCTGAGCGCTACTCCGATCCGCTTGGTCCCGTAATCGAGGGCTAGGATCCTGGTTGCCATGACAGTTTACCGCTGGAGCACAGTTTCGACCAGGCTAAAAACCTTTTCAAGCGCCGCATCAAGACGTGAGGCATCTTTTCCTCCTGCTTGAGCCATTTCCGGACGGCCACCGCCCGTCCCGCCGACCTCGACCGCCATCGGCTTAATGAGTTCACCCGCCTTGAGGCGGCCGATCAGATCTTTCGTAACGACCACGAGCAACGAGACTTTCCCGGCTTCGACTTCCGCGCCAAGCGCAATCACACCGCTCTTCATCTTGTCCCGCAACTGGTCAGCCAGCGTCCGCATCGCCGTCCCGTCCAATCCATCAGTCCGTTGCACATGAACCGACACACCGGCAATGGTCTTGAGCGTAGAGGCAGCGGCTGCACCCCCGGCCATCTTGAGCTTCACGTCTTCCAGTTCACGCTCCTTGTCTTTGAGCTGTGTCAGCAGTTTTCTGGTTCGTACGACAATCTCCGACTGCCCCACTTTCAGGAGATCGGATAACTGTCGAACCTCAGCCTCCAGTGTCTTGATCTGGTTGTACGCGCCGCTCCCGGTTTGGGCCTCAAGTCGTCGGACACCGGCTGCCACGCCGGTCTCGGAGACAATCCGAAAGAGTCCGATCTCACCGGTCTGCCGGCAATGCGTCCCTCCGCAGAGCTCTTTACTGAAGGACTCAACCGATACCACACGAACCTGCTCGCCATACTTGTCACCGAAGAATGCCAAGGCGCCTTTGGCCACGGCATCCTGAATACTCATCACCTCGGTAGATACCGCCTCGTTCTTTCTGATTTCCTCGTTCACCGTCGATTCAATCTCATCGATATCACGAGAGGACAAGGGCCGGAAATGGGCGAAATCAAACCGAAGCCGATTCGGCCCGACTAATGACCCGTACTGTTTCACATGAGGGCCGAGCAGATCGCGAAGGGCTGCATGGACCAGATGTGTCGCCGTGTGATTGCGCGCCGCATCTTGGCGTGTGGAGGCATTCACCGTCAGGTGCAGACGCTCGCCTTCACGGATGCGCCCTTGGCGAACGATCCCTTTGTGAAGGATCAGCGTCGGCGCAGGCCTCGTGGTCTCCGTGATTTCCACCAACCCTTCCGGCCCCGACAAGGTTCCCCGGTCTCCGACTTGCCCTCCGCCTTCGGGATAAAATGGTGTGACATCAAGCGCCACCTCGACCTCGTCCCCTTCCCTCGTTTCCTTCACCAACTGTTCGCCCTTGAGAATCGCGCGGAGCAGTGCGTCGCTCTCCAGTCGATCATAGCCGATAAATTGTGTGCTACCGATCCGTTGCGCTAACTCCGCAACGGCCGGACGAGCCGTATCTTGCTCAAACCCGCCGGTTTTCCGTGCGCGAGTCCGCTGCTCCTCTATCGCCGCATCAAACCCCGGCTCATCGATGGTCATGCCTTGTTCGCGACAGGCCTCGGCCATGAGATCCATCGGAAACCCGTAGGTGTCATAGAGTTTGAAGACATCCCCACCAGTCAAAACCGATTGCCCTGCGGCTTGCGTCTTCTCGATCATCTCATTCAGGATCGGCAACCCCTGGTCCAGCGTCGCAATAAACCGCTCTTCCTCCCCGCGGGTGGCTTCGGTAATCGTGTTGGCCGCACGGGTAATCTCCGCATAGGCACCGCCCATCTGGCTCACCACCGCCGCGGTCAACTCATGGAGAAACGGTTCCACGATCCCGAGCAGTCGGCCATGCCTGGCCGCACGTCGCAGGATTCTGCGTAACACATACCCACGCCCCTCATTCGACGGTAACACCCCATCCGTCATCAAAAATGTCACAGCGCGCAAATGATCGGCGATTACTCGCATGGAACGATCCGAGACGTCTTTCTTGCCGTACTCCAGGCCGGCCCGTTCGGCAATCGCCGCCAACAACGGGGTAAAGAGGTCGCTGTCATAATTGCTATGGACTCCCTGAGCCACCGCGGCCAGCCGTTCCAACCCCATCCCGGTATCGATACTTGGCTTAGGGAGCGGATGGAGGGTGCCTGACGCATCACGGTTGTACTGCATGAAGACCAGATTCCAGATCTCAATGACTCGGTCGCCCTCGCCGTTCGGTCGATCATCGCCTGGAACAACCGCGCCTTGATCGAAATGGATCTCGGAACAGGGGCCGCAGGGACCGGTGTCCGCCATCTGCCAGAAGTTATCCTTCTCATCGCATCGCGCAATGCGCGAGGCCGGCACGCCGATCTTTCTCCACAGCCGGTCCGCTTCATCGTCTTCTCGAAAGATCGTCACCCAAAGCCGATCTTTGGTGAGTCCGACTGTGTGCGTCAGAAACTCCCACCCAAACACAATCGCGTCTTCTTTGAAATAATCTCCGAACGAGAAGTTCCCCAACATCTCAAAGAAGGTATGATGGCGCCTGGTATACCCGACATTCTCCAGATCGTTATGCTTACCCCCCGCACGCAAACACTTCTGCACCGACACCGCCCGCGTATAGGCGCGTGTGTCCTCCCCAAGGAACACTCGCTTGAACTGATTCATCCCGGCATTGGTAAACAGCAAGGTCGGATCGGCTTGCGGCAAAAGCGAGGCGCTTGGCACGGCCTGATGTCCGTGCTCTTCGAAATACCGGATAAAAGCTCGCCGCAGCTCGGTTGCACTATTCGTCTTCATGGACAACGTCCTCACTTCTTTTGAACTCCGTCATCATACGATCGATCACCTCGGCACTGAAACCCCGCTGATGGAGGAATCGCGCCATGTACCCTGAGGCCAACCGCTTCCCCTGGTGGGACATGGCCTGTAGGGCCCGGCGCGCCACGACCTCCTCGCCATTCCGCCGAAAGACCTCAGTAAGAACACGCTCAGCCAAGCCATCCGAAATTCCCTTGGCCTGCAATTCTGCCTTGAGCCGTTCTTGGCCCATCGGCTTCGTAGCCAGGCGCTTCTCCACCCATCGCTGGGCATAGGCAAGATCGTCGAGGTACCGGAGGTCCTTCAGGCGGCAAATGGCTTGTTCAATGTGGGAAGAGGTCACCCCTCGTGACAGGAGAAACCGTTCGACTTGAGCAGCAGTCCGATCTCGCTGCGCCAAAAAACGAACCGCGAGCCGGATCACCTCATCCTGGCTTGTAGGTGAGACACGAGGGCGAGTCGGTGCCTTCCGCCCGTCACCGATGCGCCCGCTTTTCCTCACTTCGCGCAACCGGTTTGTCCTCTTTGGTCTCAGCCTTCTTCTCACCTCGTGCGGGAACGCCAGCCACCTCCCGCAGTTTCTGTTCCACCTCGCGAGCAGCGGCGACATTGGTCTTGAGAAACTCTCTAGCCGCGTCGCGTCCCTGACCGATCCGTTCGCCGTTATAGGAGTACCAGGCACCGGACTTATCAATGATCTTCTTGTCGACCCCCATATCCACGAGCTCGCCGGTTTTGGAAATCCCCTCGGCAAACATGATGTCAAACTCCGCCTGACGAAACGGCGGTGCCATTTTGTTCTTGACCACCTTCACGCGGACCCGGCTCCCCATCACCTCCTGACCTTCCTTGATGGATTCAACCCGTCGAATATCCAAGCGGACGGAGGAGTAAAACTTGAGCGCGTTCCCGCCGGTGGTGGTCTCGGGATTGCCGAACATCACACCGAGCTTCATCCGAATTTGATTGATAAAGATGACCGTCGTCAACGATTTCGAGATCGCCCCCGTGAGCTTTCTCAGGGCCTGCGACATCAGCCGTGCTTGAAGCCCCATATGGGCGTCGCCCATCTCACCTTCGATCTCAGCACGTGGCGTGAGGGCCGCCACCGAGTCGATGACGATCAGATCGATCGCCCCGCTTCTGACCAACGTTTCGGCGATCTCCAGTGCCTGCTCCCCTGTATCGGGCTGTGACACCAAGAGATCATCAGCCTGCACTCCCAACTTCTTGGCATAGGTCAAGTCCAACGCGTGTTCGGCATCAATAAATGCGGCAACGCCTCCAATCTTCTGCACCTCGGCGATACAATGCAGCGTCATCGTTGTCTTCCCCGACGCCTCCGGGCCGAAGATTTCAATCACCCGTCCGCGCGGAAGCCCGCCGACCCCAAGGGCAATGTCGAGACCGAGTGAACCGGTGGAAATGGCCGGGACATCGACCTTCTCCTCGGCGCCCAGCTTCATGATGGCTCCCTTCCCATATTGCTTCTCGATCTGGGACAGGGCCAAGTCCAGTGCGCGCTTCTTGTCGTCTTTTTCGGACATTCGAATCTCCTCCCAGGGTGAACAGGATATGTCGAGCGATTATACCGAAGCAGGCAGGGGAAACCTAGCCCGATCTCGTCGACGAGAGAGTGATGGACCAGACCACGCCGATGCGCAAGAAAGGCGAAATCAATAGCGTGAAACCGCTTGAGGTGATTCATTTATGTGGAAGTATGTCCTGCAGGGACGGCTCATGCACGGCGATGACCAAACCAACAAAAGGGAGTTACGGACCTCCCCTCGCATTCCATTGGACTGCCGTCTCTTCTTTTCACATCATGAAGTGGGAGAGGCGGAGGCGACACTCCTGGATCTTTCCAAAATAGGATGTGCAGCCGAGTCTGAAACCACTGTCCTGACCGACATGAGCCTCGAACTGTGGATCTTCTCGCCAAGCTATAGCTGGCGCATCCACATTGACCATGCTGTCGTTCGGTGGGTCCGCGGGCAAGTCTTCGGAGTGGAATTCCTGAATCTGCGGCCGGTCCAGCGGAAACGACTGCGCCAGCTGGTCGAGAAAGTCAGAATCCGGTAACCCCTCTTTCCTCTCTCCCACGCCAGAAGAGGTCGCTCACCGGAAAACCCCACAGCCACAGCTCTTTGGGGTTCTGATCAAAAAAGCACCTGGCCTGAATCCATCCCGTGGCACCACATCCCGGCCTTGAATGGAATACCTCTATTCGGTAGGATGACGTTGCCCATGCATGCTCCACTGGACGGTCTTACATCAGCCTGTCGCATTGCTTAAGACAGACCAAGGGAATTGCCTGCTAGACCAGCCTCCCTCCCCCATTCCTCACTGGAAACCTTCGTTCTGGGCGCTGCTCGGACTCGGTATCCTGCTCTTCCTAAGCCTGATCGCCCTTTCAAACGTGCTGGACATCGGAGAACGCCTCAGCCGCCTCCATTGGAGTCTGGAGTACTCGTTCTATGCGCTTGTCCTCTGTGCCATCCACGGGCTGCTTATCAGACCCGTGCTGTCCGTCATCGGAATGCACTCGCACCCGCTTCAGCGCGTGCTGGTGTCCGATACCAGCGTGACCCAGAAGGAATACAAAGCCGTGGCCAAACGCTTTCTCCTCAGTGGCGGCCTATCCGCAGAAGTCGCGATGCGATTACAGGAGTCGATGTGGTCCGGTGTTGGGTTGCAGCAGGAAGTCAAAGCCGCGCTTGACAAGAAACGTGCCTGCTCAGGCCGGATCGTAAAAAATCATGCGCGGTTGGCGTTCCTGAGCACCGCCGTCATCAAAAACGGGAGTCTTGATGCCCTGATGCTGACCTATGCCAATCTCAAACTGGTACGTGCGCTCGTCATCCATTACGGCTTTCGTCCGTCGTTTCCTGCCTTGATCACAATGTACGGACAAATCCTCGCCGCAACCTTGATCGCCGAACGTGTCGAGGACATGCCACTGGAGGATGTGTTCCCACCGTTAAGTGCATCGGTCGGCGGCGGCGTCATGTCGGCCATTCCCGGCATGCATCTGATCGACCATGCGCTGTTGCAGGGAATGGGCAGCGCGTTCTTGACGTTACGAACCGGCTATCTCACGGAAGAGTATATTCTCCGCGGAGCAGAGGCCTTTGATCGGCGACGCGAGCGCCAATCCGCCAATCGCCGTGCAGCGAAAGGACTCCTCGGCGTTGTCCTGGCCACTGCCGCGCAACTCCCCGCCTCCATGCGCACATTCCTGAAAGCCGCCAACCTTTTCCGCGAACCGGCGCATCAGGCTTAGCAACCGACTGAAACCACGCTGACGATACGCCTTGATAGGGAGCACCTCGCATTTCTCCCCACGAGAGCCATCTCACGCATGGCAATTCCAGAACCGCGTCTCATTCAAGGTCCCGTAGGAACAGCCGCCTGACTCTATTGTGTTACATCTCAGGTGGGACCGGCCTGTACTTCAACCACACCCCGAACATACGCTCGTTGATATTGCCTCCAGCACCATGAAACCAGATCCGTCGAGCCACGGCCCCAATGGACCAGAAGAGACTCGACCAGATAGAATATCGCCGTGACGCTTCCGTGAAAGGATCGGATGGACTTCATCTCTCATGGCCTCTGGGGTTCTATTACGTTTGGCCGCAAGAGCCGATGGAGTTTCGGGCTGGCATTCGCCATCGGCATGGCGCCGGATCTTTTTTCATTCGGGGTGCTGTACATCGCAGCCGCGTTCGGCTTCTCGCCGAAGCCAGACTTTAGTCACGGCACTCCTCCGGAATCGACGATTCCTCACTATGTCCATCAACTCTACAATTGCACCCATAGTTTCGTCGTATTTCTCGTCGTCTTTGTCTTCGTGTGGTTCTTCCTGAAACGACCGGTCTGGGAACTCGGAGCATGGGGACTGCACATCTTGGCCGACGTGCCCTTGCATACGTATGCCTTTTTCCCGACCCCGGTGCTGTGGCCCTTCTCCAATTGGAAATTCGACGGGTGGCAATGGATGACGCCCGGCGTCCTCATTCCCAACTTTGCCCTCCTGTTGTTGCTCTACGTCTGGTACTTCCGGTATCTCTACTTGGCCAACAAGAAAGAGCAGACCCGGCCGAAAGCCATTTCTACCTACCCGCTGAAGGAAAGCCAATAGCGAAGCCCTGATCGTCCCTGTCGTCACGATGAAAAGAACATATTGAAAGCGGTCGGGAGTCTTTTCTGATTACGGCTGGACACCCAACAACAAGTAGGATTAGGGTGAGTCATACGCCTACACGAGGAAGCCCATGCCTGGAATGTTTGGCAAAGATCCGCCGCTCATGCTGATCGCCATCGGAATCGTCATTGTCGCAATTGTGGTGTTCGCTCTGATGACGGCAGGTTATTAGGCCGATTAGCGGACGATGCGTGTTTCTTTTGTCCGGTTACCTGAAAGAGCTAGGGCCATGTTGCGTCAACAGCAGCATCTGCTATCCAACATGATGAACTCACCGTTAATTAACCTTCTCGCATTCAATAACCTACTTCTTGGACTTGGGCCCTTACGGTTACCACTCCCATTCTCATCCCCTTCCGCTATCATGCCCACTTTGACCACAAGCATGTTCATTTGACGAGACCCTCCTTGTCGCTGCAGTCCAATGACCACAATTCTGGTCTCTTCGGTAAGAGGTCTTCCATGGCAAAAACCTTGTCGCTATCGGAAGTGAAAACTCGTCTCCCTGAACTGGTGGCGGGAGTTCAGGAGCGTGAAGAGGAAGTCATCGTGACGAAGAATGGCCGACCGGCGGCGATCTTGATGAATATTGATGAATATACCCGTCTCACGGAGACCCTCGATGTCCTCAGCGATCCTGAACTCATGAGCCAGATTGCCGAAAGCCGAGCCTTTTATAAAACAAAACGTAAAGGGCTCTCGTTTGAAGACGTGTTCGGCGAGCCTCTCGCGCCTGTTAAGAAGCGGCGTACGGCGTGATCTCTTTCCGTCCGGATATCCCTCCGCATGTCGCGGACGTGATCCGCGCCCTTCATCCTGAGCTGAAGCAACTGATCAAGGCTGCTATTCGTGCTATTGTCGCCGACCCCGAATGTGGAGAACCGCTCAAGCGAGAACTCGACGGGTTACAGAAATATCGCGTTCGCCGCTTTCGCATCGTCTATGCGATCGATCGCAAGAGACAAGCCATTCCTCTCATGGCCGTGAGGCCCCGGCGATCTGTGTATGAGGAGCTGACTGAGCGAATTCGCCGGAAGGCCTGAATGCAGTCAGTCATCAGTTGACTCCTTCCCCCTCTCACTCATACATTCTCAAACTCACGATTCACTCATTGCGCAAAGGACCACCCATGCCGACATTGTTCACGCCGCTTCAAGTCGGAGAACTTCTCTTACCGAACCGTATCATCATGGCTCCCCTCACTCGCGTGCGCGCAGGCACTAGCCACATTCCCAACGATATGATGGTGGACTACTACTCCCAGCGCGCGTCAAGCGGCTTGATGATGACGGAATGTACGATGGTCGATGCCCATGCCTGTGCGTTCATGGGTGAAGGTGGCATTTACAGTCCCGCGCACGTAGTCGGTTGGAGACGCGTGACGGAGGCGGTCCATGCCAAAGGCGGCCGGATCTTCATGCAGATCTGGCATCCTGGGCGTGCCGCGCATTCGTTGTTGAACGAGGGCGAGCAGCCTGTTTCCAGCAGCGCCAAAGCCATCCGCAATGAGATGACCCACACCCCTCAGGGTGACAAGCCTTATGAAATCCCTCGCGCTCTCCGCACCGATGAAATCCCACGCTATGTGGAGATGTTCACACTTGCCGCACAGAACGCACAGTTGGCAGGATTTGACGGGGTACAGGTCCACGGTGCGCACGGGTATTTGATCGATAACTTTCTCCGCGATGGCGTCAACGCGCGCACGGATGCCTATGGCGGCTCAATACCAAACCGTGCTCGGTTTCTATTGGAGATAACCGACAGTGCGATCAGTGTCTGGGGTGCAGGACGTGTCGCGGTGCGGATTTCACCTCTCGTCCCGTTTAATGACATGGTCGACAGCCAACCCGAAGCCCTCGTGACCCATGTGGCACAGGAGTTAAGTCGACGCGGGATTGCATTTCTCGAAATCCGACATGAGAACCACGCATTGGCTCCAGAGCACGCTGTCTTGCAGATCGCCCGACAACATTTCCAGGGCGTCCTCATGAGTAACGGAAGTTATACGCGTGAGAGCGGCGAATCGACGGTTGCACGAGGAGCCGCTGACGCTATTGTCTACGGACGTCCCTACATCGCCAATCCGGATCTGGTCGAACGCTTTGCACAACAGGCTCCACTCAATGCTGTAAACTACGATCGCCTGTATGGAGGTGGGCCAGACGGTTACAGCGACTATCCCCTCTTGGCCTCCTGACATCCAGCCCATCCCATTGAGCCTGGTTTGTGCATCGACGCGCCTGACACTCCGCGATGGCAGAGAGGGACTGGAAGGAAGCAATCGAGTTAGTTCATAATCCCCTTCCACTACTCTCACCAATTTGGAGACTGACATGACCTCGCGACGGATCACACTCTGCACCCTCTGTGCCCTGCTGCCGCTGCTCCTGGGCATGCGCCAAGTGGATGAGACCCTACTGACAGCCGCCATGGATGGGCAGCTTCCCCAGATCAAGAAACTCGTCGAGGACGGAGCCGATGTCAGCGCGGCCAATGCGCAGGGGACGACCGCCCTGCATGCGGCAGCCTGGAACGGACATCGCGACGTGGTGACATACTTGCTGCGCAAAGCCGCGCCGGTCAATCACGCGACCAGCGACGGAGCCACCCCGCTCTACATTGCGGCGCAGAATGGCCATCCGGAGGTGGCGGCCCTGTTACTCAATAACGGAGCAACAGCGAATCTTGCTACCACCACAGGGGTGACACCGCTTTTCATCGCCGCGCAGAACGGCTATCGAGACATCGTGGCGCTCTTGCTCCGCCATAAGGCCGACGCAAATCAAGCCGCGGAAGACGGTGTGACACCACTCTTCATCGCGGCACAACGAGGCCAGCACACGGTCGTGGAACTGCTGCTTCAACATGGAACCAGCGCGAATCTGACCTTAGCCGACGGGTCAACGCCGCTGTTCGTCGCCGCCCAGAATGGCCATATCTCCACCGTGGCTCTTCTCCTAGAGCAAGGTGCAGCCGTGAACCAGGCCATGACGGATGGAGCGACACCACTGTTAGTCGCGGCACAAAATGGGCATCGCGCCATCGTGGAGCTCTTGCTCGAACGTGGTGCACTCGTCAATCAATCGGTCCAGAACGGTGTGACCCCACTCCACGTTGCCGCGCAAAACGGCCATCGGGAGGTTGTGACGCTGCTGCTGAAAAAGAAAGCAGTCATCAATCAACAGGCACGAAACCGTGCGACGCCGCTCTTCCTTGCCGTGCAAAACAACCACCGAGACGTCGCGACACTCCTCTTAGAAAAAGGCGCCTTGGTCAACCAATCCACGCCTGATGGCGCGACCCCCCTCCACATCGCAACCGCAGCAGGCTATCGCGAGATGGCGGCCCTCCTCTTGAAAAAAGGCGCGGCGATCAACGCGCAGACCGCGGACGGGAAAACCCCCTTGCATCTGGGTGCCTATCATGGCAATCGAGAGCTCGTAACGCTCCTGCTCAAGCATGGAGGAAACAAACGTGCGAAGACACAATCGGGTGAACACCCACTTGATCTTGCTCGTCAACAAGGCCACCGCACACTCTATGCGCTCCTGAAACTGTAGCCCACAGTATTCATGAATGCGTCGACTGCAATCCCAGGCATACGACTGCCCTAAGCTGAAACCGTGTGAAGAGACTCGGAACTCCCTGTAATCGCAGCTCTAGCAGGCTGCAGAAAAACTCATTTGATGCGAACAAGTTGGCTGAAATTTTCCGTACGCTACTAATGCCAGAACAACTTCGTGATGCTCAAAAAGGCTGTCCAGCAAGGCCTCAGCGAGGGAAGAGGCGAGGCGTACGCTTCGGTACGTTGAGCCCTCTGAGCGATGCGACCTGCCTGCGCGAAGCGCTTCGGCGAAGGCAGGGAACGCCGCTGGCGGACTTTTTCAGCATCCTGCTAGAAAACAAGAGCGAATGAAATGACGTCGGATACACTGAATTGGAAACGAGTCCTCTGGTCTCTTGCACTGCTGTTGATCAGTGGCTGCACCACATCACCGGAAGCACAACTACGCCGAGCCGCGGCGGATGGGAATCTGCTCCGAGTGGAGACCTTTCTTGGGCAGGGCGTCAATGCAGGATCAGCCGATGCGCGTGGGATGACCCCGCTCCATCTCGCCGCGAAGCATGGGCGTCGGGACATGGTGGCGCTGCTGCTCGAACGAGGCGCAGCCGTGAATCCTGAAAGTCAGGATGGCGTCACGCCGCTCTCCATTGCGGTCCAAGAGGGACGGCCAGAGATGGTGGCGTTACTCTTGGCAAAGGGCGCGCAGGTGAATGAACAGGTGCAGATCGGCGGCGCAACGCTGTTGCACGTCGCAACCTATCGAGGCGATCAGGAGATCGTCAGCCTCCTCCTTCAACATGGCGCGGACAAGCAGGCGAGAATGACATCCGGAGAACGCCCGGTCGACTTAGCTCAACAGCAAGGTCACCGGGCGTTGATCCCACTCCTTGAGCCATAACGTGCACCTGTGGCTTCCAAATCAAACAAGCAGAAGGTTCAACTCCCTCACGCTACTTCCCACAGCTTCGTATACACCGGTCCGGTCGGACGGAGTTTGCTTTTCATCAAGACCAGCGGCCCAACGGTAAGGACTCCGACTGAGAGTGCACGATCACAGGCGCCGCTTTGAGCGAGCCTCTGCCCCACTTCTCGATCGCCGGTCTTGATCCGTGCCACGGTGAGATGTGGTGTAAAGGGTTTGTCTTCCGTCATAAAACCGAGAGACCGGCAACAGGCTTCGATCTCCCGATGCAATACCGTCAGCTGTTTGGCAGCATCACTCTTCAACCATGGCTCAGATGGGCCAATCCACAGCACCCGTGGCTGCCGAAGATTGGGGAAGGCCTGGAGCCGATCGATGGGAATCTGGATGGTCGGATGGGATCTCCGGATGGTCGCCATGGCTTCGCGCATCGGATCGAGCACCTGTTCATCCGTATCGCCGAGAAACCTCAAGGTAAGATGAATGGACGACGGCTGTACCCAGGCGATCCGGACTGATTTTGACGACTCGCCGCCGAGCCGTGCTTGCAAATTTTGTTGCACCAATGCAATCTGCTTGCGAAGGTCCTCACTGAGTTCGACGGCGAGAAAAGTACGAATCATGCTTGGTCCCTCTCAAGGAGCCACCGTCGCAAGAGGTCTAACGCTGCCTGCGAAGACCGTTGTTTGATGACTGACCGGTCGCCATGGAACCGGAATTCTTTCGTGAGAGGCTCGCCCGCTCCTCCGTCGAGCCCCACATACACCAAGCCGACCGGCTTGGTCTCCGTGGCTCCTCCTGGTCCGGCAATGCCGGTGACACTCAAGCCAACTGACGTACCAGCGCGTTCACGAATTCCCGTCGCCATAGCTTGCGCGACTTCACGACTGACAGCTCCATGCTCGGCGATGAGGCTCGCCGGTACCCCAAGCATCTCCGTTTTGGCTTGGTTGCTATAACAAATCGCGCCACGATCGACATAGGCAGAGGATCCTGGCACCATGGTGAGCCGATGGCCGATCAACCCGCCGGTGCAGGACTCGGCAACCGCGATCGTGCGGTGCTGTTCAACCAATAATCGCCCGACGACTTCTTCCATGGTGTCCTGTCCTTCAGCATAGATCCACTCCGCCAAGCGCCGACGCACCTCTTCGCTTTTCGAGGTGAGTACATGAGCCTTGATCGAACGCCGGGCGCTCGTCGTCAACGATACGAGCACCCCATTTGGCGAAGCCAGCAGCCCCAGTGCGATCGGTTCCCGCTTGGAAACCACTCCCTGCAATTTGGTATCCACTTCAGCCTCCGGCAATCCCCAGGTCTGAAAGATCACCCGCGTCACCGGCTGCGGACGAGGGCCCTTTGATCGTTCAAGGTGAGCAAGCACGAGTGGGATGACCGACTGTTCCATCATCGCGCGCATCTCGCTCGAAACACCGGGCAACACTACGATCTGTGTTCCTCGCCACGTCAGCGTAAACCCCGGTGCAGACCCGACTGGATTGGGCAAGACAATGGCATTGGCGGGAATCAGCGCTTGTCGCAACTGCCCACGATTCGGCACTCTCCCCCACTGCGCCAATCGAGCCGTCATGCCCTCAAGCGCTTCTTTGCGGCGAGCCAGACGGGAGCCCGTCACCGCTGCAACGGCCTCTCGAGTGCAATCATCAACCGTAGGGCCAAGCCCTCCCGTCATGATCACAATGCCGGCCCGTTGCCGGGCGATCGTGAGTGCATGCCCAATATCACCCTCATCATCACCGACAATGGATTTAAACCGGACTTCCACACCGATCGCGGCAAGAGCCTCCGCGATGAATAATGAGTTACTATCGGCCCGCCCCCCGACCAGCAATTCCGAACCAATGGCAATGGTTTCTGCCATACAGGTACGAGGGGGTGAAGCACACGTTGGCATAGGCCGTTAGGAGTCCTTATTCAATGTGAGCGAAATCAACCAAGACACGGACCTCTCCTCCACCGGCCGGAAAGATCGTGATCGTCGTCCTGGCGTTCGGGTCGAAATCATTGTAGCGGAATGTCGCAACGATTTTGGCGTGAAATTTCTGCGACTCAGGCCACGTTGACCGGCGCTCGGCTTGGCCATCGGCTCGTACCGTGAGCGGCTTGATCGTTCTCCCCTCTTGATCGAGAACCATGTAACTGTTCACGGCAAAGTCCGGACGCTCTCCGACGATCATTGCGCTGACGAGCATAGAAGAAACCTCGATCACGTGGGCAACATCGGCCGCGCTCGGTTCAAGTCCTCGTAACGCCATATGGGCAGCCAACACCGACAACCCTCCGAGCTTCGTCAGGAGAAAGCCTTCGGGCTGTGCGGGATCGGCATTCCCGAAGCGAGTGTACAAGGTTTCGGGCGAGCGTTGCTGCGCCGCGGCTTGTTTTCCCCGATCCAATGCAAGTTGAATTTGGGTCGGCGTCGGACTCACCTCGATCGCAGCCGCAAGGCCGACGAAACTCAGCAGGCCTGTGACAGTCTGTCCAAGCACCGCAGAAATCCAAACCCCCATCTGCCAGCGGGGCACAGAACGATTCGACCTTGTCAATCGATGCCTCTTCGCCTGGTCCTCCGGTTGACAACACGGAAGGGGAAATGCTAAACGAAAGAAAACTACAAAGAGTACTGCCTCTCAATTTACTAAAGGAGCTTTGTAATGTCGACTCCGGAGACCCCCCCTTCTACGCCGGCGCCTCGGCGTCAGTTCGTCAATTTTGCGTTCTACAAAGTGGATCCGGCCTGGCGACGGCTCCCAGAGGATGTGCGCACCCAGGGCAAACAGGAGTTCTTGCGTGCGGTCGAAGATTTTAACGGCAAAGTGTTGGTCGTCCCCTATTCCACCGTCGGAATCCGAGGGGATTGTGACTTTATGCTGTGGCGCATCAGCTACGATCTCGATCTGTTTCAGGATATGAGCGCCAAGATGCTGGCTTCCGGTCTTGGGCAGTATCTCTCGACTCCCTACTCGTATTTGGCCATGACCAAGCGATCCATCTATGTCGACAACCATTCACATGCGGGACAGGAAGGGAAGCGGCTCACGGTCGTGCCAGGGAAAAGCAAATACATCTTTGTGTATCCCTTTCTCAAAACCAGAGAGTGGTTCCTCCTGACCAAGGCTGCTCGCCAGGGTATGATGGACGAGCATATTGAAGTAGGGCATCGGTTTCCCTCAGTGAAGCTGAATACCACCTATTCGTTTGGGTTGGATGATCAGGAATGGGTCGTCGCGTTTGAAAGCGACAAGCCGGAAGATTTTCTTGACCTAGTGATGGCCCTACGGGAGACGGAAGGATCACGATATACCTTGCGGGATACCCCGATCTTCACCTGCGTCCGCAGAAGTCTGAAGGAAACGCTCGATACGCTCGGCGGCTAGGTGCCAGGAATATCCGTATGGACGAGGGCCTTCGGTCGGATGACCGAAGGCCCTTTGTTTTTCAGCGACGATCTCATCGCCCTAAGGAAAGTACCCCCTCACACAGCGTGAAGAGGCGTCAGCCTATGGTTTTGACAGTTCGATAAACCCTATGGTACCTGTACAGGTAGAACGATCAAGAAAGTGAATGGCCATGGCTGACACGACTTCTCTCTATGCCCTGCGTTTTCCTGATGGCTCGGTCAGTCTCTATATCGATGAACAGTATGCCCGGGACAAAGGGCTCGATCCATCCCGGCTCGTCCGGGTGGAAATTCCACGCGAGATGTTCATCAGCGGGACGATTCAGGATGTTCGGGAATATGTCGCACGTCAGCTGGAGCAGGCTTCTCAGCAGAAAGCCGGTACGGCATAGCGACATCGCTGCCGGATCAACGGACCACAACAGGACACCGCACCAAAAGGTCATCATCTTTTTTCTGTATACGCTGACCGGAACACCATGACACCAACACTCGCATCTTCTCCCCTCACGGTCGATATCATTGAGGAGGCGATCGCCAACCTGCCGATTCAGGGACGGATTATCCTCCGACTGCTGCTGTTGCAATATCTCGATGTCACACAGGACGAAATCCTGTTCATGGTGGCGGATCGACCGGACCCTCGCTGTGTCGCTGGCAAGAAACCCGTCACGACCATGACCCAAGAATCCATCATGGCCATGGTCGACCGCCGGAACGAATACCGCCGACGAACCAGACTCCGACGAGAGCGAACCTGGTTGCAATGTGTCGCCCTCGAATATCTCATCAAGACGGCCTCCGCATTCGCTGCCCGTGCCTCCGTTCTCCTCACCGATCGAGGCGTCTCACCGGAAACGATCGCGGCGCTCAGCGCACAGGCTCGTTCCGCAGTCCCGTCCACGACGTTACGGATCCTGGAACAACAGTGGGAGAAGGACGAAATCGGCGCTGAGGAGTACCTGAAGCATCGTTTGGTCGTCGAGATGCAGATGCAGCTTCGCTTTGTTGAACGATTCAGAAAACGCCTGGCCTTGGCAGAACGCGAGCGTCGGACCTCCGACTCGACCACACTGCAAGACCACGAGATCGGCCACATCTGGGGTATTCCGGCCGGAACTCTTGCTGCACGCAAGGTCAAATTCCTCTCCCAATATCTATTAGCGATCCAAGCCAGGTGTTCAGACTCCCCGGTAAGCGGATCGCCCGTTCCGTCACCCGAGATGTGGCAAGCCACCCTGCGTGCCCTCTCCCAGACTCCGATTGAGCGGTCGATTGCCACGTACGACGGGCTGGAAGGCACTGAATCCGCACTGATTGAAAAACTTGAGATCTATGCGATGATAGGAATATCGGAAGCGACAGAGACCAAGTTCTGGAATTCCCTCGTGTATGGCGCCAGTTCCAACGCGATCCATACCGAAACGACCCGAACCTTATTCGGTCTCCAACGGCTGGTCTCAATTCAAAAGGATCTGGATACCAGCAACGCCGCGTTGGACGAGGAGTTGCTGAAACGATCGATGCCCACACCTAAGGCCGGCCAACTTCCAGCTCCGGCACCAGAGTCCGGTCAGGGGGAACTCACCGACTTTCAACGGCATATTCTCCATAACTTTATCGGAGAGGATGTGAGCGGCCGGTCATCCGACAAATGGTGAACTTTCGATCTTGCCAATCACCGGCGGTTCGGTATAATTACTCCCAGCCATGAAGACACCGGCCATCAGTCGACAACCGTTTGTGACCTCTCTGACAGCGTTTCTTTTTCTCTTCATGTTGTGTGTGTTGACGCCTGGCTCACCAGGCACGACGCCGGCTCTTGCAAGCGGTCTGATTGAGATTGCAGAACTATTGGCGCACCCGGAGCAGTACGACCATCAGGACGTCGTCGTCACCGGCAAGGTCATGAATGTCCAGCTGGCAACCAATCGCCAGGGACAGCCAGCCTACGGATTCCTCCTCCAAGATCAAGCCGGCACCCTCAAGGTCGTGAGCCTTGGCCAGCTTGAAGTGCATGAAGGCGATCAAGTGATCGTGGAAGGTGTCTTTAATCGCCTCCGCCAAGTTGGCCGCACCATTGTCTATAATGAGATCAAGGCTATCTCGGTCAAGCCAATGACCCGCCTCAACCCAGACCTGGTCGGTTGATCGACTCAGTGGCTTTTCACACCGTTCGTGCGTTGTTTAGAATGCACCTTCAACGTGGTTGCTTTTCCATTATTATTCCCCAACAACAATGGCTGCCATGATGCGGCAGAATCTCCTCGCATTGATGCTAGTGAGCATCGTGCAGATATTGCTGACAAGCTGCAGCACACCTGCCCATGTTGGCGAATACCCTAATCAACAGCGTATGGTGGGGAAATCCAAGTCAGCAATCCTTGCCTGTGCCGGGACAGCCCAAAAGGAAACGTCAGACGGTGAACGAACCTTTCTGCGATACTACCGTGAAGCCCCGATACTGGAAGAATCTCGGCCGGTCGGGAAAGGGAGCTTTGCAACCATTCGCCATGGCTGTTGGGCCACCGTCATCCTGACTGATGATCGTGTCGTGGATGTTCACTACCGTTTTGTCCCTCCGACATTTGATGCCTCCAACGACTGTGAAGACATTTTTGATTCCTGTCAGTAACGGTGGCCTCCGGCTGATACGTCACCGTCACGGCTCTCCATGATTTCCCTCACTGTCCGTGCGTCGACGATCCTCACGGCAGGCCTTACACTCAGCATCCACTTGATGTGGACCCCACAGGCATTGGCCCTTGAAAAGTACGGACGTCCGCTCCCCTCCATGGATGATCCCAATGGTCGAGAAGTCGAAGAATCGCTCTTTGCCGGCTACCTTCTCACCAGCGCCTTCGCTTCGAATCGTACGTTCACCGCCAGACCCGACAATACCGGGTTGGTGGGAATGCGCCATATGCTCCACCTGGAAACCGATCTCTACAAGCAATACCTGACGTTCTATACGGACCAGAATTTTTTCTCCGATCGGACGAACGGTTGGATCGAACTGAGCGAATGGGACGGCACCTATGCCCTCACCGGCGTGCTCGGCCACGTCAATTGGCGTCTCCAATACGAACGCGATGTGCCGATCGATCGGAAAGGTCTCACACAAGAATATGCCGACGGTCTGGTCACCGCCAAATTCCAGGCGGTTCAGGATGTATCAGGCTGGAGACGGACGTTCCCCAATCAAAATCTGACGGCCTACGCCGGAGCCGGCTGGCTCTTTCATAACAGGAATTATTTCGCCAGACCCGACAATACCGGTCGAGCACTCTTCCGGTATGTCGCCCATGCCGACCTCGATCTCTACAAGAACAAGATCGTGCTCTATGGCGACGTGAATATGCTGACGGATCGAGATGCGGGAAACCAGGCCAGCCCGACCGAATTGGATTGGATCATCGGACTCGCCCTACGCTGGCGCAACATGGAATTCGCGGTCTATCACGAACAGGATCAACCCCTAGATCGAGCGGGACTTGTGCAAAAATATCTCGCGCTCCAGCTCCGCTTTTCATTCGACATCTCAAAGCAGGATCTTGGGATTGGACTCGCGAAACCAACGCCAGGAAATCAGTGAGGGAGCTTGAGAACGGCCGTGAGAAGGCGGTCCATGATCCGGTCCGGAAGAATCTTCCCGATGAACGCACGGATCTTTGCATCCGTGCCAACCAGATAGCGGGTCTTAGGCACAGGTGCCGTCAAGGCGTCTTCAACCGCCTTCGCGACAACGTCTGCTGGAATCGCTCGCGTCGCTGCCTCCTCCACTACCTTTCGCACCGCTTCCACCGTCGGCTGATAGAGTCTTTTCAGCTCCGCTTCCATACTCGCTTCTCGCCCGGCGGCATCGTCGGCAGACTTTGTCCAGATCGGTGTCGTGATCGCACCAGGCTCGATAATCGACACGTGGATGCCCCATGGTTGCACCTCCAGGCGCAAGGCATCCGTCATCGCCTCCAGGGCGAACTTCGAGGCTGAATAGGCTCCCATCATTGGAATCGTGGAACGGCCTGCGATCGAGCCCATGTTGACAATGCGACCACGGGCCTGACGGATCAGCGGAAGAAACGCTTGCGTGACGGCGAGCTGTCCAATCACATTCACGTCAAGTTGCCGCCGAAAATCAGGAAGCGGGATGGCTTCGAGTGGCGCCGGCACTGCAATCCCGGCATTATTCACAAGCCCGTACACACCGTTTGCCCCACATCGCTCTGAAACGATTGCTCGAGCGCGTTGAATGGATGGCTGATCGGTCACATCAAGCAAGATCGGGATAAGTCGATCGGAGCTAGACTGTTGAAGTCTCGCTCCGTCCACCGGCTTCCGCACCCCGGCATAAACAGTGAATCCTAATCGATCAAGATGGAACGCACAGGCCGCCCCGATACCAGTCGACGCCCCAGTGATAACCACAGCACGGGCATTTCCAATCGACATACTACCTCTCGTCTCCTCTTAACACGAGACCATATCAGGTTTGAGATCACAGCATCCAGACAGAATGAACCATTCTGTCATCCCAGCGGTGGACACCACCATCCGACTTCGGCTATCATCAGAAGCTCTGTTCGACTCTGACGTGGCGGTGTAGCTCAGTTGGTAGAGCAGCGGACTCATAAGCCGCGGGTCACCCGTTCAATCCGGGTCACCGCCACCATTCGACTCGCCCTTTCAACAAAATCAGGACTCGCTCATGGCAAGCCACCCATGAATTGAACGAGTCGAATGCCCCGAGCTTGGTCGAGGGGCTCTACCATTACTACTGCAGACGGATAAACTCCTTCGGTGGTTTCCCTGTTCTTGTAAGTCCCGCTGCCTATTCAAATTCTTTTCGAAATTGCCGGCGGCGGATAAACGCCTTCGACGTTCCTCTACTGCGAACCTCATCACCACATTGACAGTATTGAACTGGGAACCCTGGGTTCCGAAGGGGGTGTGCCCCCTTCTTGGGGAGCGTACAAGGGGGCTGGCCCTTTCAGTAAGAGCCAGTGAGGGAAGTTTCAGACCCGAACCGGCGAGGGAACCCGTTCAATCAGGGTCACCGCCACCAAAAAATTCCGCAACTTATCACTCGGCTGCTCATCGGCCTGATCCCCTCATCACGGTTCCGGTCACGGTTGAAATGGAAACGGACGGTTCGGGGGGCAGTCTCACCACCTCGTTCTTCCGACTCCCCTTCTCCCGTCAACACGGGCTTCGGCTCTTCTTTCACCGGCTCACCAGATGGTTCACTTCTCCCAAACCTCGCCACCTTCTCCACTGCCTCTTGTAGGTGGGATGGACTCAAATGAGTGTACCGTCTCACCAGAGCCGTGGAACTGTGCCGTAACAGAGCCGCAATCGTGCCTTCCGTGGCTCCGCTCATGGCCAATCGACTGGCGAAGGTATGCCGTAACGTGTGCCAGGTCACGCCATCCAACCCTGTTTCCTTCACTTTGGGGAGATACACGTGACGGTAGAAATTCCGAAGGTCCACGGGCGTATCTGGATTCTCGCTGGGAAAGACCCATTGAGACCGACGGGGAGCAATCTTCTGTTTTTCAGCAATGGCCTCCGCTTCCGCCACCGCTTGGGCCTTGGCTGCCGTGATGTTCACCTCTTGCAGGATCGTCTTGTCGACCTGCGGTTTGTGAGGACTTTTAACCTTGCATATCATAATTTGACTGTTAACCATCCCATCACTCTAGTGCCAAGGAGGTCTCCCAACGGGTGCTCGCGATGATTGTCATTCAAAGCGTTAAATACGGAAAGCGCCAACTCGGCCTCCCGTACCGTATCACCTACCTGTTGTCGCCAAACCACATAGCCAAGTCTGAGATTGAGCAAGTTGTAAGCGGGCACCTGTTCCTGCGGATGCACCGTCCCAGGCGGAAAGAAAGGGGCCAAGTTTATGAACGCATCGGCCAAGGGATAGGAGGCAGCCCCAACATGGTGGTAGAGGATCTCGCCTCTGACGGAGTTCCAATTTAAGCGGAGTCCGGCATTCACCTTGTGGTGGGGAAAACCTCGACGGCTGTATCCACTGGATGACTGGCCGATTTCCTGATAGGCATAGTTGACAAAGCCTGAAAGCCACGAGGTCACTAAGAACTCTCCTCCAATTTCCCCTCCGTACACATCAGCCACATCGCTATTCATGGGACGAGCCGGATTCAATGGGTTGACGGTCGGGTTGCGAAAGGCGATGAGATCTGAAAGGTGGTTATAAAATCCGGTGACCCTGGTTCTCAGACGATGCTCCCACCACCAACCTTGGTAACCTAATTCATAGGAAACGATTTGTTCGGGCCTCACATTGCTAGACCCTATAGCGGGGGTGGCGATGGTTGGCAGTCCAGGGAGCGTCAATGGGTTCAAAATACTGAGCCCGACCTCCGTTGTGGTTGGTGGACGATAGGCGATCGAACTCGAAAACCGAAAGGCATGGTTCGAACTCAGATGGTACACAAGTGCGCCACGAGGCGACAGGGTCGGACTGATGAAGGTATCAAGGTCGTAGCGTAGGCCAGCACTTACTTCTAAGGACCGCCCCATGAACCAGTCCCCTTGTGCATAGAAACCTACTCGGTTCTCTGCCGTTCGGCTACTGAGGATATTAGATGAAAAGATAATGTGGCGAAAATTGGTGCCGATAGTCACATTTACTGCCTCAACCGGGCTGAATCGGTACCGTGTTTCAAGGTCATAGGTATTGTGAGAGGCCTCATGATCCGGTCTTCCGAACCGATCAGTTAGTGCCAAAGCGGCATCAAGGCAGGATATATGCGAGGGGTGGATTCTGAGAAGAGTCCATACCACCACCCACGGACCATAAGACCGCTTTGTTCGTAGCTGACGACTGCATGGCCTTGCGAGAAATTAGTGTCACCGATGGCCGTTTCAGTCGCGAATCCATTATAGGGTCTGGCCCTCCCAATGCCTGCCTCCGCCCGTATCTTTCGATTGCCCAGAAGACGATATTCCGCCACTCCCCCAAGTCGCTGGCCATTGAGCGCCGCCACGCTTCGATCTAACCATTGTTGCGATTGCTCGTGTCCGGCTGATAGACGGTATCCCCAATTTCCCATCGTGCCAGCTTGAACCACGCTTGTGAGTAGGGTTCCTACATCACCGCCAGAAACTTGCAGGGTGGTTCCTTTTATCTCTTCTGGAGACTTCGTGATGATATTCGCTACCCCATCGAACGCGTTGAAGCCGTACACCGCCGATGCCGGTCCCTTTAGGATTTCGATCCGCTTGATTTCAGTCAAGGCGACGGGAAGAAATTTCCATAACACTAGCGCGGATTGATCAATATAGATCGAACGCCCATCGACTAGGACCAGGAGTTTGTTGGCTTTTAACTGGTTATTCCCTCGCACGCTTACGTTGAAGTCCACGGCGTTCATTTGCATGACTTCCATGCCAGGAACTTGTCTTAGCAAGGTAGGAATGTCGGTCGCTCCTGAATTTAGTATGTCTTCGCCGGTAATCACGTACACATCGGACGGCGCCTGTGAAATCGGCTGTTCATAACGGCTCGCGATGCTGACGGTTTCCTCTTTCAGATAAAGAGCTTCGTCCTGAAGCTGCTGGTCAGTTGTGGAGGAAGTCCGGGGATGAGGCCATGCAGGGTCTGCCTGCGTCGAGAGCGGGTCGCCGAGCAGCCAGAGGGCGGCCACGATGATTCGACTCCAATGCATGGCTCTCCGGTACCCTACGCGTAACTCATAGTTAGCTGATTCACAGACACCGTTCGCGGATCCAATCACGAATGCATTAAGGAACAATGTCATGCACGACATGAGAGGGGAGGAGGGATATGCTCGTGGAACCGGGCATTCTCGTCCTTGCTTAGACTCTCTCAACCTGCTTGTCCGGGTACCTTAAAGAATGTCTTTGTTAAGCGAATGCACCCCTGAAATCAAGGGACCATGCTCAACAAATGCTTTTATTCCTAACAACCTTGCGTCCTCCCATTCAGATGGATCGGCTCAGTTACCGCATGGATCATTCACACATCTTGTGAAACGGACGATTACCGAATGACTTCTTGCGCAGTCGGCGTGCAATCCGGATGCGTGGTTGGCTTGGAAATAGAGAGAAGCGAAACGGCAAACTGGTTGTAACCGTGACCTATTTTGGACAAGATTGTATTCTGTTAGTGGTCATTGACTGGAAATGGCTATAAACAGGGATGTATCTAGAAGTATACGAGTTGGGACCTGCGGCTTACATGAACTATTCAGCCTGCAGAGAAATGTCTGCTCAAGCAATAGGAGGAGTACCAAACACAATCAGAGCTGGACCGTCTCGATCATATCTGTCAAAGCCTGAAGAATCAAAGGTGCAGTCCGCTCAAATCGATTGTTGTGAGGACTCATTTATATTGCGCCCCGCCGATCGGCCCGTTCAAGAAGGACGATGACCTGTACTTATCAGGAAACCAGATCGTGATAGTCGCTATGCCGCCGGAGCCAACTGGCGGCATAACCGCAGATGGGCACCACCTTCAGTTCTTCTGTACGCACAATATCCATTAATTTCATCATAAACTGCCCGGCCGCACCCGTACCGCGCAACTCCGGCGGTGCGAACACGTAATCGATATACAGGGCGTTTGTATCCTTGCGGACATTGGCGTACACCATGAGATGGCCGAACGGCATTTCATAGCGCTTTTGGGCCACATTATATGTGACGTGATCGTTGCCTGTCATGGCGTTCCAACTCCTGTTGACCAATGATGTATAACCTCTTCTCGGACTGACCAGCCGGCATCGTCGCCGCGATCGCGGACACTGTGGCTAAGCTGTGTGCAACAATGAGGATTCGGGAAGTCCTACGACCCGTTCTCTGGTCATGTTATTCGGTCCCAGGTACATTGTCCGACCATACCCTAGAAGTATCGCCTGGCCGCATACTGCGCATCAAGGCTCGAATAGTTCACTCAACCCGGTTTCACCCTTGGCTTCCTCTCCATTCCTCACGTACAGTGGGACTGTCTTTTGAACCGAGACATAACCTCATGCACCCTGAACTTCGACGAGCCTATGATACAGAAATGATGACAGCAGCCGGGCTGTATAATGCCGGCAATCTCCCGCTCGCATTTTCCCATCTGGAGCGGGCACATATCTTAGGACAGTCGTTCTCGATCGCTCATGCGCGAACGCACTGGTGGATGTTGAGGGTTGGTTTGCGGAATCGAGATATCGTAGAGATTCTGGGTCAGATTCCAAGGATCCTGGGAGCGTTACTTTTCTCGAGAATCTGGGTTCCAATCGGCAATACCGGAGGTGCTCGAGTGCCTCCGTTCGAACCGATGCCTATCCCACATGAACTTCAAGTACTACTTGATCAGTATGGACGTAAGGCAAAGAAATAAATAAGTTCGTATACATCATGTAAAGATTTCACTTACTCGACGATCGTGATCGATTCCACCCCGAAGTTTATTCGTCCCTCAGTCCCTCAACGACCGGTTGTCGCGCGGCCCATCGGGCAGGAAAGTAGCCAGCCACCAAGGTGGCCAAGACGGCAAGCGCCACAGCCTGGACGAGCGATCCGATTGGAAGAATCATCTGAATGGTCCATCCGAACGACTGCCGATTGATCACTTTGATCAGCAACAGCGACAGCAGCCCTCCCCCAATGAGTCCCAAGACGATTCCGATCGCACCCAGGTAGATGGCTTCCCAGAGGACCAGCTGCTGAATTTGTGCCGAGCTGCCGCCAATGGCCCGAAGGGTGGCAAACTCCCGACGTCGTTCGAGCACGGAGGTGATGAGCGTGTTCACAATCCCCAGCATCGCAATGACGACAGCGATGGCCTCTAGGACGTAGGTGAGGAGAAACGTCCGATCGAAAATCTCAAGGATCTCTTTCCGCAACTCTGTATTACTGATGACTAATGGAGGAAGTCCTCCATTGGTGGCGATGCTCAATTGTTCAGTGATCCGATCTCGTACACGATCCAGACTGGCTCGCTCGCGCAGATACACAGGGAAGACGGTCACCAACTCGTCGTGCCACAGCGACTGATACAGAGCTCGATCCATCAGGAGCTTGCCCCCGTCCGTGGAATAATCATAAAACACCGCCACGATGGGAAACGGCCTCACACCGTTGGGTGTCATGATCTCAAGGATGGACCCTTCTTGCACGCCCAAGCGATTCGCCAACACTTCCGAAACGAGAAGGCCACCGATCTCAGCCGCTCGATTGAGCTGTTCTGATGAATCACCGCGTCGAACCAGATATCGGCTCCACTGAGCATGTAAGCGCAAATCCCGGGAAACCACCGCCACGCGGTGGCCGTTCACCGTCATCCGTACATCACGATAGGTATCGACCGCCGCCACCTCAGGAATCGAGGACAGGAGGCTCGTCCAGGACTGCGGCAGGCTCCGTCCGACCGTGCCGATCTCCGTGCCTCGCAACCAGAGTGACGGCGCCACAACCACATCGGCCAAAACCGTATCGGCAACCCAGACTTCCACGGTATGCCGAAAGCTGCGAACCATGACCAACACCCCGATCATAATCGCCAACCCCACCATGAAGGCCGAGACCGTGACGCCGTTTCGACCTGGATTTCTGGACGCATGCTCCACCGCAATCGTTCTCATCACCCCTGGCAATCCGGCTGTCGAGCCGATCGATCGGCGATGACCTCCCCCTCCTGTCACACACAACGGGGCGAGACAAGCCAGCCCGGCCAAGAGACAAAGCGTAGCCATGTAGCCCAAGACCGGAATCCCCTGAATCGGCCCTGGCCAACTCAGGAATCCTGCCACACCCAGCAGTGCACATCCCATAAGAGCAAGACGGCCCACTCGCAACTGCTGACTCGCTTCATAATCTCCCGGAGCGAGAGCACGAACCGTCGTCGTCCGGCCGGCATCCACGCTGGGGCCGATGGCGCCGATCATCGACACCACAGAGCCGATAAGGACGCCTTCCGCCCCCATCCTGAACCATGGCCCGGTCCACAACGATCCTGCTCCACCGGCACTCACTGGAACGTAGAGATCGGAGATGGTTCGACTCAGCAGCGCGATCAGCTGTTGTGCTAACACCATTCCCGCAACACTTCCGACAAGACCTCCTACGATACCGTACAGTCCAGCCTCAATGAGGAACAGAACAGCCACCCGCTCTTGCGTCATCCCCACCGCTCGAAAAATGCCGATTTCCCGTCGCCTCTGTGCAACGGCGAAGGCCATCGTGTTGTAAATCAAAAACATTCCCACCAACAGACCGACCCAACTAAGCACCGTCAGGTTCAGACGGAACGCGCTGATCATTTGCTCAACCTGACTCGTCCGGTTCATCGGCCGCTCCACCGTCACGTGCGGAGGTAAGACAGTTCGGACCTTGTCCGCCACATCATCAACAGACAGATTTGGCGCGGTCACGAGATCAATCCGATCGACCAGACCGATCATGCCGAAGGTCACCTGAGCGGCAGCAATATCCATGACCGCCAGACGTTCCCAGGACGAATGTCGATCTGACTCACTGTGAAGAATTCCTGCGACTCGGCAGCGACAGCTGCCGGTTCCTATGAGAAGATGAACCTCATCCCCGACCGACAGATTCCAGTCGATCGCCAGCTTGTCCCCGACAAACACTGAGCGGGGGTGGATCATGTCGAGCATCTGGCGTTCCGTAGCCGGCTGGCTCACACGGAACCCTCTCGTGTTGAATTCCGCCAACAGATCCAGGCCAAGCACCTGAATCGCCTGTCCCGGTTGACCTCCTCTCATCTGAACGGCTGTTTGGAGAATTACAGGGGATACTGCGGTCACACCGGGCACGGCACGCAGACGCGTCATGAGTTGCTCATCAAGTCCTGACTCACCGCCTGACACTTCCAAGGTGGTCGGACCAGCCACGGTCACCACCGCTTGCTCAAATGAACTCAGCACATCCACATTGGCCGTACGCACAGCCACAGATGCCGAGACCCCAAGCGCCACACCGCCGATCGTCAGGACGGTCCGCAATGGCCACTGCCGAAGGTGAGAGACAAGGATCAGAAGAACGACCTTAATGAAAGACAGCATGGAGGTAGAAGAAGAGGAACTGCGGAGGACATGCACCGGAAACTGACCAACCGCAGCGGACAGTCCCGACCTGGTTCTGCAAATTCTGTGAGTTTCGTTTACATGATAGGGACCGTTTGTTAGACTGACGCGTACTTATACAGAAGGAGCACCAATGGCAAGACACGCGACCACAGCAAGAAAAGCGACCAAACATCTCGCCCGAACCACCCGCCACACGAAGTCCTCGGTGTCCATTACCCCCAGACAACGTGAAATCTTACGACTCGTCGCACTTGGCCATACCAACCGCGAAATCGCGGGATCGTTGGGGATCAGCGTCAGGACGGTTGAGGTCCATCGCTTCAACTTGATGCGTCGGCTGAACGTTCGCAACGTGGCCCAGTTGCTACGCCAGGCTTTGCAGCAAAATCTCTTGCCGCGTAATTTCGGCACCAAGTGAACCTAGAGTTCCTTGAGACGTCCGCGGCAATCCTGAATCGATCGATATCCCTTTCGGGTTAACACCGCCCCAAGTTCCGATTCTACACGACGGAAGGCGTCCAACCCCTCCTCCACCAGTACCGTCCCAATCTGAACCGCTGATGCACCACAGAGAATATGTTCAAAGGCATCCCCCCCATCAATCACTCCACCCGTGCCGATGATGGGCATCTTTTCTCCAAAGAACCTATAGAACGCACGGACATTCGCCAAGGCCACGGGCTTGATCAGTCGTCCGCCTAATCCACCAAACCCACCTTTCGGCTTGATCACGACCGTTTCCCGCTCCGGATCGACCACCAGTCCATTGCCGACCGAATTGATCAGGTTGAGAAAGTCCACTCCACATCGCCCGAGCATGGTTCCCATCACATGATGATGTGCGGGGTCAAAATAGGGCGGGAGCTTGACCCCCATGGGAACCGTGATCTTTGGACGCACCTTCCTGAGTACCCGCTCAGAGGCATCCGGGTCATACCCGATCTGAGGCTTCCCCGGGATATTGGGGCAAGACAAATTCACCTCAATAAGATCCGGCTGTGCGGCATTGATCGTTTCAGCAATCGTCGGAAAGTCGTCCTCAGTCAGTCCGGCGACACTGGCAATGATGGGCTTGCCGAATCGTTTGAGCTGCGGGATCAATTCGGCATAGGCCCGATAGCCCAGATTGGGCAGTCCCATTGAATTGATGGAGCCTCCAGGAAATCCATAATAACGCGGTTCCGGATTCCCATGACGCGCCTCGATGGTCATCGACTTCGTCACGATTGCCCCTGCGGCAGACCGTCCTAAGGCCTCCAGTTCTTCCCTCGTCACACAGAGCGCACCGGCTGCATTCATAAAACAGCTGGGAAACGTGACTCCCGCAATCGTTGTAGAGAGGTTCATGACGGATACACCGATTGCGCAGAATGGGTGGTGCGTGAAACCAGCCTGCCATCACGCATCGCCCACGTATAATCAGCTGCCGACGCAGCCTGTGCGCTGTGGGTCACCAACAGCACCGTCTGTCCTCCGGACTGGGCGAGCTCCCGAATCAGCGCCATGATCTCTGCACCTTGATGTGAATCCACATTCCCGGTCGGTTCATCAGCCAACAGCAGCCGTGGTCGGTGGGCCAATGCCCGTGCAATTGCCACTCGCTGCTGCTCTCCACCCGAGAGTTCACCTGGACGATGGTGACGACGATGATCCATGCCAACCCGATGCAACAGATCGTCGACCCGTGCTGCAATATCACGTCCCTGCTCTCCCCGCAACAGCAGGGGGAGTGCGATATTCTCTTCAGCCGTCAACCCATGAACGAGATGGAAGGCCTGAAACACGATCCCGATTGTTTCACGCCGCATCGTCGTCCAGTCCTGACTATTCAGCGTGTTTGTGGACCGTCCATCAATCACGATGTCCCCCGATGTCGGGTCATCCAGTCCGGCGACAAGATTGAGAAGGGTGCTCTTCCCGCACCCGCTCGGACCGACAAAGGCACAGAATTCGCCTTGCTGAACCTCAAGATCTACCCCGTGCAAGGCTGTCACCATGGCCTCACCGCGGGAATATGTCTTAGAAAGCTGTCTGATCTTGACCACCGACTCCGCACGCTCCTGAAAGACCCGGTCCTATATCCTCTAAAACGCGTACTCCTATAACACAACCCTTCGGAGCAGGACAACCTTGACAGAGGCCGCCGCTTCGCCATAATGAAACGAGAGCAAGGATTTATTTCTGTCTGCCATGGCTGCTTTCCCTCAGCTTCCAGGACTCCTGCGCCGTATCACACGCTTTTTCTTCCCGATTCACTGTGTGGTATGTGGTTCACCCTTAGCAGATGACCTCATTCCTCATTTTTGTACCGTCTGCTGGAGTACGCTTCAGCCGATGCCCACAGCGCGATGTGCACGGTGCGATCGACCCTTTGCTTCCTCAGTGGCGACCGCCTATAGCCCCCAGCATCTGTGCTATTTCTGCGTTGAACATCCACCTTCTTATACCAAAGCCTGGACGCTGTATCCCTATACACCTCCGCTGCAGGATGCGATCCGCTTGTTGAAGTACGAGAGGAAGGTATCCCTCGTGACGCCCCTCGCCGACTTGATGCTCACCACACTTCCACGGCTGGATACCATCGACCTGATCATACCAGTTCCATTGCACCATGAGCGACTCTGCCGGCGAGAGTTCAACCAGGCACTGCTGCTCGCGGACCGGATCGGACGACATCTGAACATTGCCATCTCCTACACGAATCTGGTCCGTACCACGTCCACTCCACCGCAGACCTCCCTCTCCCGTGCAAGCCGGCTCAAAAATCTTCGCCACGCGTTTGCGGTCCGGCACCCTGCTCAACTCATGAACAAACGTATCTTGCTCATTGACGATGTCTTCACAACCGGCACAACCGTCAATGAATGTGCCAAGACGTTGCGCCGATCCGGTTCAGCCGACGTTTTTGTCCTCACCTTGGCACGAACCATGGATCAGCAACTGATTCCTGATCGCACACACTCCCCAACCCCCTATCCATTTTCCAGTCCTTGAAAGGTCACCGTCATGCCCATTTATGAGTACCTGTGCCAAGACTGCACGAAACGCAATGCGATCCTGACATTGAACCCCCATCGACTTGATCCGGTTCAATGCCGACATTGTGGAAGCTCGAAGATGAACCGCCTCCTCTCACGATTTTCCGCTCCCAAGTCGGAGGAGGCCAGGCTCGAGTCCCTTGCCGATCCCGCCACCCTTGGCGGACTCGATGAGTCGGATCCCCAGAGTGTCGCCCGGCTTATGAAGAAGATGGGACAGGAACTGGGTGAAGACGTCAGTGACGTCGAAGCGATGTTGGACGAATCAGGTGGAGGCGACGCAGGACTCGATCAGGCCGACGACCTCTAGCACGCTGCATCAGATATTTTCACTTGACTTTCTTACACCGACCTCTAGAATACCTCCATAGTGGGGGAAGCATGCAGCAGGTGAGCTCGAAGACCAGGTGGAGTGATGGGCAAGACTCCCAAGAGCAAGCTGATGACGGTTACGGAAACCTGCCGCTTCCTCAAAATTCCACAGCAGACACTTTATCGCCATCTTCAGCGCCGAGACATCCCCGCGTTCAAGCTCGGCAACACGTGGCGATTCGTTCGTTCGGATCTCGAACAGTGGATCCGAGACGCCCAAACCAGATCTCCAGTCAATGCTTCAGCTAAGGTCGTATGATGTTCGCCGGTGAATACCTTTGCAAAGTGGATGAAAAAGGGAGGTTTATCGTCCCTTCTCCGATCCGCGAACAGATTGAAGCCGACGGCCAAGCCGTCATGTTCTTGAAAGGCCCAGAACAGTCACTCCTGATCTATTCGATGAAGGAATGGGAGAAAGTCCTGGACCGAACGAAGTCGTCCTTGGATGAAGACCAAAGTCGGCTGTTCATGCACTTTGTCGTGTCGGAAGCCGGTTCCTCAGACATCGATAAGACCGGACGGATTTTGATCCCAGGCCGTTTACGAAAGCAGATCCCGATGGACGAGGATCAGGAGATCATATTAGTCGGCCTCTATCATCGGATGGAACTCTGGAATCCAAGTGACTGGCGTCGGTATATTGCCCGTACGGAAGATCGATATGAACAGAACATGGCCAAAATTGTGAATCTGCTCTAACCCAGCCCCATGCCATCACGCCATCGACGGGGCCTGGTCTTCTCCTCCCATATCCCTCTCCAAAAAACAATTCATCGTCGAGGGACGGTGGTTCGGCCACCATCGATCCCGTCAATTTCCGTGAAGGCCTCTGCGAGTTCCGCCAAACCCCGCCAAGCAACCCCCGATGCCAACAGTCGGACCTTAACCCACTCAGCAGCGGTCACCGCAGATGGCCTCACGATGACGCTGCCGGTTCCTCCCAGCATCAACCATCAATATGCCACGGTGAACGGACGTCGGCTGCTCTCCTCTATCGGCCGCGCTTATAAAGCGCAGGTCGGTCGGCAGGTGTGGGTGATGTTAGCTCAGTCACCTTGCGCTCCGTCGTTTCGCGAGCGCGTCCGATCCGGCCCACTCGCCCTCTCGATCCGGTTCTTTTTTTCCACGTCATTGAGGCGCGATCTCGACGGAGGACTCAAAATCGCTCAGGACGCAATCTGTGAAGGTCTCGACGTCAATGACAATCGGATCATCGAGACGCATCTTTACAAGCACGTCGACAAGACCAACCCTCGGATTGAACTCTCCCTTTCCTGCCTGCCACCCTCCCCGCACGAGTCCTGATCACGGCCGTAATCATTCGCCTAACCCGTGCATTATTCATGACGGTTCTCTGTGTCCAGGCTTGTCGCAGCGGCCTATCGGTGGTTGCAGTACAAACGCTCAGGAATAATGCGAGCGAGCTACAGTTCCGTCCACCTTCTGCCGATACGTCAAGAAGCCCTCGCCCTCGGAGTATGCTCAAGGTCATTTCTTCTATGTCGACCATGCGCGTGCCCATCAGTCGACTTCGGATCGGCATGTACGTCGCAGCCCTGGACCTCCCATGGTACCGCTCTCCCTTCCTGCGCCATTCCTTCAAGGTGGAACACCAAGAACAAATCACAAAGTTGCTCCGCGCCGGAGTGAAGACCGTCGAGATCGATCTTGATCGGGGGATCGCCCCTCGCCCAGAGCAAGATACGACAGAACAACAACCCCCGACCGTCCACACACAGCCGGCCCAAGAGAAAAAGCCGATTAAAACACTCGCCCAGCTCAACGAGGAATATGCGCAAGCCGCGCTGGCGAAGCAGCAACTGACGCAGTCTGTTCAGTCCGTCTTTACAAAGATTGCGAGTACTGGAACGGTCAATCCCCAACAAGCGGCCGATGCCGTCCACGAAATCACGATTGTGACTAGAACGCTCACCCCTTCATCCATGTTCATGGCGTTGAGCCAGAATCGAGCCGGCGACCCCATGCTGAGCCAGCATGCCCTTACCACCTGTACCTTGGCACTGATCCTCGGACAGACCTTTCAGTTCAACCCGTTGGAGCTGCAAGAACTGGCAACGGCCGCGCTCCTGCATGACATCGGACTGCTACAGATTGCTCCCTCACTCGTTCGGCATGCGCACGCCGACCAACGTCTCTCTCCAGTGCAGCAGCGCGAGTTTGAGAGCCATCCACGTCTCGGCGTGCGATCATTGCAACAAGCAGGCAGCAGCGAGACGGCCGTCCTCCATCTCATTTCCAATCATCATGCCTATCTCGATGATAGTGGCTATCCGAAAGAAGCGCGGGGAGAATTTACCTCAGATCGTACCAGGATCCTCATGATCGTCGATCGGTATGATGAGTTGCTGAGTGGGTTCGGCGGAACCACACCGCTGCCCTCACACCGGACCTTCCAGCGGCTCTACCAAGAAGCGCGGCAGAATAAGCTCGATCAACAGCTTCTGTCGGCATTCATCGGACTCGTGGGTATCTACCCCGTGCACAGTCAGGTGCGGCTCAATACGAAGGAGCGAGGCGTGGTGACGACGCTGAATCAAGAAACACTGCACCAGCCGATCGTCACCATCACGCATCAGCCGGAAGGCACGACCTATCCAGACCCTTTCACGGTCAACCTAGCAGACCAACCAGCTAGTCCACAGCCTCGTGCCATTGAAGCGGTCATCGAACTCTAAAACAGTCATGAAAGCGACACCAGCCCTGGAACCCGGCAGACTGCGATGCCACCTGCTCTATAACACCACGTTCGGTTGAAAGTCTGGCTCATCAAAGTAGTAGCGCCCATCGGCATCCACGATTCGCTGGAAAAACTGCAAGAAGCCCTGGGCGATGACGGTCACACTCCCCTGACGAAACTCTTCACCCTCTGACCTGCCGACAACGATCCACCAATAAGATCGCTCAAACTTGTTGGGTGCAAACGACACGTAGGCGATCGCCCGTCCATCAGCCAGATCCATGAAATGAACCGCCGGCATGAAGATGGGGAAGTTGTCGCTCACGACCTTTCTTTCGGTCAGCCCTGAGGGTAGCTTCAACAACCAGGAATGAGGCGTTTCCTCGTAAAATACTTGCCCCTCGGCAAACCGATCCATCAGCTGCACCAACTCTTTAGGGATGCCAACGTCGAGCAGCTCTCTCAAGGGGTGATCTTCTTGGTCTATCACGAGGGGCTTCGAAGTGGCGTCACGCGCCCCTGCTACTGCGAACTTGTTCAGCACCTGGGTGAACGCATCGGGTTCCACGACCGCCCACCCGATCTCCGGTTCGATCTGGCCACCGTCCCCATGTTCTTTAACACCCAGGAATCCGGCAATGATCTCCAATTCCTTTGAATCATCGGCGGATGCTGATTTGAGCACGAACGGGGCCCGCGATAGACCCGTGGGGACCTTCGCGGACGAGATCCCGTCTTCTTCAGTCAACTTCTCTCGTGGTATGGCTAGAATCTGATTTCTGATCGTTGGTGCATTGGTAACGGGATGCGTGAGATAGGGAAAGAGATCGGCGACCCAGCCGGTAATGAGATCTCCCCCATACATCTCCTTGGGACTATAGATGTGTTTCCAGAACTGTCGTGACGGAGTACCCTGCGCCGTCGCGATGAACCCATCGCAAATGGGTTTGAGCCGATCGGTCCACCAGTCGAGGTGAAATGTCGCCATCACGTCGACGCGCTCACGAATACGGACCCAATCGTCCACAGTCCCTGTGACAGTAATCGAAGGAATGCCGCAAATACAGCTCAGCTCATAATCAAAATACTGCCGAAAGGCATCCATCATGACGACCTGACTGGCGGTGCGGATCACGGGCGAGGTCGTGCTGAAATCGCAAATCATGAGTTGGTACAGATCACCCTGCACATGCTGCCGGATTCCCTCGCTCCATTGCTCAACGGCCTCGGACCAGTGCTGAGCTGAGGAAAGATCGACCGCCTCGGCCTGCAAGGTCATTTTTCCCTTATGCCGAACCACGCTCGAACGAAGCGCCTCGGCATGATTCGTGATGTGATGGGCGAATCCTTGTGCGAGGGTAATCCATAAAGCATCAGGCGTCAGCACGAGGGGCCGATGCTGGCTGAATGCCACATACACTGCATTCACCAAGCCATGTGTGGCCGCTCCCCCTTCGAGAATGACTTCTGACGACTCATCATGGCTACAGGCAAGCAATGGCCTTCCAACATCTTGTTTCACACGCGTACGTGTCTTGATAGGGGTACAGGGTTCGAGGCAGGGTTCCACCTCATCGACGCGAAAACAGATTTCTGAAGGTGAGCGATGAAGAATCGGCGCGTGGTCCTTAGCAGAAGAAGCTTTTCCTCTCAATGAGAACCTCCCAATCTGATTGCATCCCTTTGTGGTGAAGCTATCACTGAACAGACGACGTGTGACTCTATGAGGCATGGGTCATTTATGGACTATGACGTCCTCTGCGGCAAATATGCTACTTGACATCTACCTAGCCGAACGCCGCTGGCCAATATTGCCCAGCAGTCAGCTCTTTTAAGTTAGGCTACCGATAGGGCATGGAGTCTTCCCGTTTGGTTTTCGGCAAGTCTCAAGCAATCGACTATCGATGCTGCAAATAGGCAGTACCGTTATTGTACAGAATCATGCGTGAGTAATGGTGTACCGCTTACGACTCCTTAGCCAAAGTCACAGAACTCAGTGTATTTCTGGCCAGGGTGATGTGCGCCCGGAATACGTGATTACGAATAAAATGTCTTGTATATCGCCATTTTTAAAATAATTTCTGACTTCCTCGGTATTTGGCAGAGAAAGTTCCCACTCACCAATCGGCGATTTACCGATGATCGTGGTCCAACTTCCTGCATTCCCGCGACGCGTGCTGATTGTACGATCAATTGTGGTAGCACCTCCACCCAATACACCAGTCTGACCCTCCTCCCTAAAGCGTAGATGAGTTACTGGGATTTCGAATCGCTTATCATTTGTGCCGGAAAGATAGAACAACAAATGTTGAATTCTCAGGGTTTCAAGATTAGGTGGAAAATCTGGCCGGCTAGTCCTGAACCGAACGGTCATCGGTTCTCTAACTTGCTCCGGATTATGCAGATCATACCATTGGTCGGCAAAATAGTTGCGGAAGCTGAAGGCTCTGTCCGCACTCACGTTTGGATTTATAGATTGAACCACCTGTTTCTCGTATATGGAGCTATTAAGTGCAGTATATTCAATTGTGATCAAAACGTCCGCGATAGTCCGATAATCAAACTGATTGGCCGCCCTAGGCATTCTAAACTCCCATGTTGTGTCAACACCGCCTCCTTCGAAGGGAAAGAGCATTTCCGAAGACACAGGGTTCAATTCGAATAATCCTGTTGAGTTAAAGGGAGACGTCAACGCCACATGTTGTGGATCTCGCTTTATGGATACCATTTGGAATACTTCGGGTCCGATTACAGTTCGCGATAGACCCGTCGTGCTTAACGTTGCATGAATCCCTCGCGCAGGAGGTATTAGGGCAATAACGGATGTTTTGACTCGTCTAATTAAACGAATGTAGTGGCCAGGAAAATCGCGATCAAACCAATCCATTGGGGTACGGAATAGCAATTGACCACTCTCTTTGAATCTCTCGAACTCTGCAGGATATCGATCAGCCAGAGATATTATCTTCGTCAGCTGGAGTCGTTGAATATTTGACGCAAAGGCATATTGATCCAACTGGTAGATGTCATGAAGGAGACGGGCAGAGCCAGTCAATCCTGCACGATCCATCACTTTATGTTCACTTCCTTTTTCCAGTAACTGATCGGAAGTGGCTAACCAATATTCCTCCCGAATGAAATCAGGGAATACAACCTGTCTTTCAAACCTGAGTTGATTCTCCCCAAGTTTGGCAATTACTCTGGCTTGCTGGAGAAAAAACCGGTAAACAGATTTTAGTAAGCCGCTCATCCAATCATAGAGATCAACCGAGGTAAACTTTGTTTCTAAGAACCGCGCATTATCTCTTGCACTGTCGTATTGCATTTGAGCAATAGTCTTTTCTTGTAAGGCTATATTAAGCTGATCAGTGGCTACCTTAACCTGTTGCGAACCAAGTGCTATATCTTGGCTAGCAAGGGCCTCTAGTAGTTTCCATTCCTCTTGCCGACGTTCATAACTTGCCAAAGTATTCACTCGCTGACTTTTCATACTACTAAGAGCAGCTAGAGCGCTCTGCCAGTTACCCTTGGAGTCATCAGGGTCCTCAAAATTAAGACCAAGAGAAGGTCCTGATAACCCGCCTGAAAGGCTCCATGTGGAAGAGCTTGCAGCAGAAAACATAAATCGTGAAGCAGCTTCCTCCTGAAACTTAATTGCTTCGTCTTGAAAGAGCAGGGCCTCCTTTTCTAGCTCGTTAACTGGTTCACTTAACAGCAATGCGTAGTGGTCCAACTGTACCTGTGCTCTTGCCTTTTGAACCTCTGCCAACCTCACACTGTCACTAGCTTCAGAGACTCGCAGAGTTTGTAACTGAGCACCTGCTGAGGCAAAAGCCATATCCTGGCGCGCTCTGGTGAGGTTGTAAGCCTCTAAATCCATTTTCTCTAAGGCTGAGAGCATTGAGGATTCCATTTGGCCAGCCAATTGTGCCAATTGCTTTGCCCTTTCGATCAGAACTGAATACGGATACACAGTAGGGAGAATATGGTTTCCCATGTCAGGTGCGGTTGCTGCGATCCCTGCACTTAAGCCACTTAGTCTATTCGTGGGAGCTCTATACATGTCGAGCTCTCGTTTCATTCCTGCGATATTCCGGCAAGATCGCAGCTTGCTGAGATTGAGTTCCGCATGCATGCGCAATGCCTTAAGCATGGGGTTTGGTGGGATACAGAACTGAAAGGAAGGTGAGATATCTACCACAATCGGTAGTGTAACCGCTGGTGATGGCGCTTCTCCGGCAATCAGCGTGGCACCTGGGATGGATATACTGTCCCCATGGAACATCGCGTCAGTTACTTTCCCACTTAGATCCTGTGCCGAGAAGTCTACATCCGGCTTGGCCAAGATCGAAGCATATGTTTCTTTCAAAATACTTTCCTTCGTTGAGACAACTTTGCCTATACTGGGAATCCCTGGCAATTCCCTCATCGCCGCCTGGACCGCGGATCGAGAGCCAGATACTTTCGCTTCCCAATCAGTGGTTCCGTTTAGTTGCATTTTTACATTCTTCACGACATCGCTAAATTTAGAATGCGGAAATCTTGATACTGCACTTCCAGTCAATTCATCAACTATTTCACCGACAGCAGGCGCGACCTCTGGAGGGATATGTTTACCTGGTTCAATTGTGAGTTCGGCGACAAGGTCGTCGCAGGTGCCGAGACTTTGATGAAGTTCGGGAAGACTAAGAAGATCTAAGGCGGTAAGATACACTATTCGCGCCTTAACCACCGATTCAGGAGTATCGTGAGTAAATTCCGCATCTGCGAAATCCAACAGGCACCGCACTATTGTCATAAGAGTAAAGCGCGTCTTGGTATACCGGCGTGTTGCCCCGATCAAGTGGGGATTCAGTGGATCGAGCAACCAATTTTCTGACAGTTCATAACTAGGACTGTCCGGCACCTGCGCGTCTAACTCAAGGCCATAGAATATGTTCTGCTGATCGGGAGGGGATTCGTAATCACGAACTGTTTTGAACCAGTCCAAGGCTGCCTGATAGTGCCCGGAGGTCTCAAGAGATATCGCAAGATGTAGCGGTACACAGTAATACGCCTCCTCAAGGTAGTTGAGTATCGATGAGGATGCATCATCATTTATGGCGTATGCTTTGATGATGGCCTCTCTTCTTGATTGCAACTCCGTAACTGACAGTCGGCTTGGAATGTTAAGTGGGGCATCTACCCGTGGAACAATTCGTAGCGTCTTGCTGCCCATGAGCTTGTCGACATTCTCACGGTATTGACAAAGATAAAACGCTCCTGAGTTTTTCTTTCGCTTGCAAACAAAGGCTGATTTGCCGATTGGGGAAACAAAGCTACTTCCACAATGAGGAGGAATAGTGATTAAGTCTGAAAAAGTCCGATAGGTCGTATATTTGGTTTCACCCTGGTATTCACTGCCTAATCGTCGGTAATAAACACCGTCGCCATCTTTCCAAAACAGATAAATCCAACTCTTAGGTCCTGGTAAGCTAGCAATGCCACTGTCACCCACAGGACCAGGTAATGCGCCTACAAATTCTTTTTTACCAAAACCAACGGATCTTGAAATACCAGGAGATTGCTCCGAAGGCTTCAACTCGATTAACTGAACCTCTAGACCTGTTATTAGGGAAGTGGTTTGAACTATCCACAGTTGTCCATCAATGCCACGAAGTGCGGCTTCAACTTTACTGGACGCGCGCACCGGGGACAAAAACTTGAACTTGGACCAATCCAAATTATTTTGATCCCATTCGAGACCTGTATCGCTCAGGGACCTATGATAGAGATGGTTATCACCACGAACATGAAACACTAGCCCGGGTCTCACTACAACACTTTGTGTCTGTACCGGTACAATCTCAAGGTCGGAAAATGCAAATGGAGGAACCGTCAAGTCAATCAGATTCGCTTCCCACTTACCAAACTCCTGAAGATTCAGACGAGCCAACTTTAGGCTTTGTTGAGCAGCACCCCCACATAGGCAAAAGAGATAGATATAAGAAGAAACTGTTTCAGGAAGTGATGCATCAATACCTAGCGGGCCTTTTTTCAGCGTCTGAAACCTCACTTTACGAGTGTATGGTATGGCCCCTATCACCTTCGACACATATATGTTCTCAAGACCTGGCACTTCCATCCAAGGGGTTTGATTAAAGCTATCCCCTCTTTCCTCATGATATGCAGACCAGTAAATCTTTCCACTGGCTGCACGTCCAAACATGTAGGACATGGCCTCGACTCGTCCTGGCCGACGTGAACATTTTTCCCCAATATACATGTGTGTAAAACATTGGCTCGTTGCTTGTACTTCTAAGGAACAAACATCGCGATAGTATTCTGAATACCTTTGAGCCGCTCCGCACGCCAGCTGCGGGTCTACTGATCCGCTTCTTGTGAGATCGACCAATGTCGCAAATCCCGGGGTTTGATACTTGCGGAGGGTGGGATATAACGTATTCTCTGGATACAGTTGGACGAACATAGCTCCCCGCCAAGCTTCGTAGGAACCGATCCATTTCCATTCCTCATCGAAGTGATCGGAGTGTAACGATAGGGCAAGCAGGGCTGCGTGTTTGAATTGACCTGTCCGCAAGGAAAACAACAGCGCTTGAATTGACTCTATGGCCTGGGCCACTCGTGTCGTAATTTGACATGACCCGGCTTGCGCATCGATCGACAGTCGCTCAGTAAGCCATTTCGCGCGTTCCGAGAGATCGGCTCCTGGGGCATCGGAGGCAGTAACCAACGCCTCGCGCAGAGATGGTAAAGTGGCTTCCTCTACGGCACTAATGGCAGCATGCAATCCTTCCTTCAGAGAATTTTCCTGGTCTATCCGAGATTGGAGTGAGTCTTGCCAGATTCGCCGAGCTTCCCAGGTCGATAACCATACCGGAGTAGAGGGATCTAAGAGTGGGAGTGGAGTCAACAACACCGGCGCGATCGTAAAATGGTCAGAGGACAGGATGATTCCACTTTCCTGTTCCTTGGTACGCCATTCGGAGAACATCCGCTCGATCTTGGCACCAGCGAGCATGGCGTTGACTAGCTCCCATTCTGAATTGGCCACGGTGGCTGTAGCGGCGACGAGGCCCTGTATCCGCATCAAGAATGTAAATGCCCCATAACTTAAATTTAATTGCTCAAGGCGCTTTTCAATACTGTGCCCCGCCTTGCCTTCGTCTTCGAGAGCTTCTAAATCAGTCGTGTCGACTACAAGTGTGTTCTTGACGATCCTGTCGAACGCAGCCTTTACACTTGACCCCGACGTACGTATGGCCGTGAGCTCAGTCAGCAGCTGCTTCCGATCGTCATAACGGACCTTCCAGATATCGAAGACTGGATCACCAGCAGTTTTGCGTTGAAGATCTTCTGGGCCTATGACTGTAGGATCGATCAGAGGGCGCTCGCTCCGGAGACGTAATGCCTGTTGCCAGGCTTGTCGTGCTTCAATGCTGGCACGCCACCGAGGAAGTTTGGCCTTCAAAGCCTTCCAGTACACCAGGTCCTCGGCCGCCTCTTGCGCTATCCAGCCTGGATATTTGTGTTTAATTTTATGAGCTGGTGTGAGGAACGCGTATACCTCCGCATACTCAGACGCTATCGGCTTCTTCGCTATATCTGACTGTTCGTGCTTATCTTTGATGACTATCAAGCGGTTAAAGCGTTCAATGCTCAGCAGGAGGTCCTGTTCAATTTTCTTGACAGCAGTGGTTTGAACCGTCTTGTCCGAACTGCGCAGATCATTTTTGAGTGTATCAAGATTGTGTTGCAAGCCGTCACCAGGTGAAGGATGTCCCAGCGCCCATCGCACCATGGAGTCAAAACCGTGGAGTTCCTGCTCCGCTCTCAGCTTCTCCGGTATCTGCTCGATAACATTTTTGCGTTCCTTCCAAATGGCATGGGCACCTTTGCCGGCTAGCCACTCTGGGAGTTCGTTGATCTTGACTACGTCGGGGTCTATCAGAGGAAGACCTGGGCGAGCGACAGGGGGCCAATCTCCTGATTGAGGCGCTCGCAACGAGAACCAAAACTCTTTACGTCCAAAGTCGACGTTAGATTCTTGTTCCTCAATTAACCAATTGTTATAGGACTGCGTAATCTTGATGGCCTGGACCAGAATGGAATAGGCTTCTCGCCATTCATCATCGGTGACCTTCTCGTTGCGGAAGTCGCTCTGAGCCGCCTGATCCTTTGCGCGAATAGCCATCAGGCGCACGAACCCTTCAACAGAGAGACCGAGTGCAGTCAATTTGTCCTTGACCGTCTTAATTTCGCCGGTTGAACCGCCCATGGTGAGAGTGACTAGGAAGCCATCGAAATTCGGCAAAGGGTTGCCAAAAACCTGTGTGAGTATCGACCGGAGGCCTGATGCTTCACGGGTCGCCTTTAGGCTATTCAGAGTGGTATCAACATAGGCGCGCCGCTTGAGCCATAGATCAAAAGCGCGGTCGGTATCGCTGGCGTTCGTTTTAGGTATGGGATTTCGAAAGTCATCTGGACCAATGAGATCGGGATCAATGATTGGGAGTCTCCGGGGCGAAGTCTTGCTATACCCATCTATGGGATGATCCTGTTGATTCCATAATGTTCGAAGGTGCTTTAGTTGCCAGCTAAGGATTCGTGGAACGGCCGCAATGGCAATGGAGCTACTACCCTCGGTATAGGCAATCTCCAGACTACCGGAGAGACCCCTTGCACTTTCCCCCAGTACTCGAACAGCGCCCACAGCGGTGGCAATTTCTCCCGACGCGACCAATTGAGTGCGTGACTGGTCTCGGAATAATTGAAGTCGATATCGATTCGCTGATGGGTTGTCCACCGTGACATAAACTACACCATCATGGTCCGTATGCTGCCCCCATATAGCACCATCTAGATTCCATCGAGTAATCTGCTTAAAATCGTCTCCTAACTTGGCCGCTTCTGATAGTGGATCACGGGTCGTATCTGAGATTCCAAACACCGTTTCCATTGTCTGTTCCGTAAGAGCCTTACCCGGAACGGTCCCCGTGGCGTCCAAAAGTAGTTGGGAGAACTCATCGCCAAGGGCGCTTCCAGCATTAACTTTAGTGAGGTCTATGCCTAGACGTTCTGCGATAACCTGCCGACTTTCCTCGGACTCTGTCTGAGCTCTGCGGATTTCCTCATAGGAGGTTCCTATCTTGTTAAGAAGCGAACTGTATACCGCAAACAAATAGTCGGCTTCGGTTGTCGCGAGGGTAATTTCCTTGACTGGATCCGCAAGTGGTCTCGGACCAAGATAGCTTCGCAACACCTCAAGACAAAGACGGACTTGACGAACCCGTTTCTCCACTGCTTCGCACTGGGTTGGCAAATCACCGATCGGCTGGTGGAAAAGGGTAGACAGGGTATTCAGGTCGATTTGAGTGTCGCTAATTCTGACATGCTTTAAGGTATAGACTAGCAACGCGGTCAGATACGCGGCTGGACTCACGGCCGCTTCACAATCTGAGCAGCCACAGCGCTGAGGAAACAGACTTGGCTCCTCTGCACTTTCCTCGCCGGTACCATGCCCCTCGCTGCCAATCGCATGTTCAGCAGTCTTATGGGGTGCGAAGCCCATGGCAGAATGAGCAGCTTTTTCGGTCAACAAGTTGTTCAGAAGCCTCGTCTGAATCGTTGCCTTGAAATGTAATTTTGCAACTTGTGGCTCGGACAATGCCGATGAGCCATTACGAACCCTTTTAGAGAATTCAGAGAGCGGGGTGTCAGCAATCGAAAGAACACTATCAAAGCCCTGGTCCAGTAACGAGCTGCTGACCGAGACCTCTGCGGTGATTCGATCAAGATCCGCGAAGGACTCCAATCGTTCGATGAGAGCAGGACTGGCACCTGGCAAGTCCCTTAGCTGATGGAGACCACCCATTCTTCGAATATCGGCAAGTGTTTTGAGATGTAACTGCTCCGTCAGATGCACCTTCAGATCGGAAGGTACATCGAGAAGCACGGTCTTGAACTCCTCTTGCTGCTTGAACAGTTCCGGCTTGGGGACGTTGATGGGAACGGAGATCACTGCTGTTTGCAGCTTGTTGAGCTGAACAGACACACGACCGTCCTCGAGTTTCTCTCCATTGGGACGATGGACCTCCAGACGAAATTCACGAGGTGGAGTATCCGCTGCAACTTCTGCGGGAACATAAAACTCAAATGAGAATCTACCTTCCTGATCGGTGAGATCAAGGCCACGATTCTCTCCCCCGGCAGCTTCATCAAAGGTCGTTACACTACATCCAGCCAACGCCGAACCTGTATCCTGATCCTGGAGTTGTACAGTCACTGACCGCAACACCTGGTCGCGCCGTTTGAGCCGCCGAACGATTTCATCCACACGTTCACGGATGAAGGCAGGAATGATATTTTCAGTGATCGCTTCACGGAGAGCCTGGCGTAGGTCTTCATCGGGGAGCGAAAGCAACTTCTTCAGAACTGACGGCAAGACCTCGAGCGAAAGTCCCGTAAGTTCTGAGAACCTCGCAGGGTGATCCTTCCGACCCCAACCGTAAAATGCTTCGATCGGCAGATCGGTCTGCACCGCCAGCAAGGCGCTGCGGCGAAGCCATTGCAGCCGTTGTTGAGCATCAGGTTGTTGCTCAATACTCAATTCGTTGATTAAGAAAGCAACATCTGCTTCCGTGAGTTCTGCCGGGGGAAGCGTGTCGATGACGGGAGCGATCGCTGCCAAAAGCCTTTCGTACTCAGAGTCGCTGGTCTGCTGGCGTGCCTGAACAGAGATGGCAACTTCTAACCCAGGTGGTGCATGAAAGATAATCTGGTCGGATCGAAACTCGCGATCACCCACCATCAATCGGGTGATAGTGAGCTCCTGTCCCGACCGATCAAAGATGCGGAAGCTCAGATCGGGATGGGTGGTCCGCCCTCTGCTGAGGATCGCCAGCTCGCCCTCACCTTTACGGAATTGCTCGTCGGTGTAGGTAATGCTGAAGCGGCCATTGGCATCTACGGACGATTCCCCCAGGAGCTGCGGCGTCGCCCCGCGTTGCTCGAGGCTGGGCAAATCACGATCATAGACTGCTACTCGCCCTTCCAATACAGGACCGCGATCGTCTGAGAAAAAGACATTACCGGATACAACAAATTGTTGGGACATGGCTCGTGTCCTTATGTCTCAAAATCTATTTAAGAGGAAAGCCGCGACTTGGGCTCCTTATTATTTTCCGGACGATAATGCGTGCTTCACAAAATCTGGGCTAAGCTCCACATGGTACGTTTGTAGGTAGTAAACGAGGTCCGATGGCCATATCCATTCGCCATCGGTGAGCACTGTGGCCGTGCCGATTGGGCCGTCGCCGTCGATGACATCCCACACAGGGCCTGGTGACACGATATATGTGGAACCTTTCGTCAGATATTCGGCCACGGCGTATTCGTAATCCGCGGCTTTGTCACGGCGTGACTCGGCCAGAGACGGGCCGTTCGGGTCGCCGTGGGGCAATTCATGAAAGAACCCAACTGGCTTGAGGTTTATCTCGTTGTGCATAGTGAACTCCTTTATTGAGGTCGGAACCACTGCCAAGAACCGACATTCTGGGTCCAATGAGGCCCGATAACCAGTTGGCCGTCTGGCATGATCCATACTTTGTGGGTGGGGGCAAATACAGGTTCCTTCAGGACGTTCGCCAGTCGTTGCGCGACGCCTGAGGAGCACGCTCCTGTTTCACACGAAATCAGACGGACGGGGCCACCGGTATAGCCGGACTGCCTAATGAATTCGGCCAGTTTTGTCGGTGAAACTTTCGCCCAATCCTTAGTGGGATGAGGTCCGGTCCTTACCCAGAAGTTGTTTTCCGTTCCGTGCACGATCACGTCGAAGCGTCCAGCTTTTGCCGTCACCAGTTTCGCCGCGTCGACCAGCTCCTTATCCGTTGTTGTCACCGCTAACGCGGGCGAAGAAGTTTGCGCGGTGGCCTTGGGTCCCGAGAGCGCCAGCGCGGCTCCTTTTTCGACGGATGGCGGCGTAAGAGCAAAAGACATCGCCCCAATTACTAGGTTAGGATCACGTTCATCCTTAGCCTGGGCAATGGTTACAAGTGCCAACACCCTTGCCGTGGCCGCGGGGAATCTCGCCCCAGCGTAAACCTCGGCAACGGCTTTCGGCCCTGCACAGGAGCCGACTGGCATGCCGACTCCTCGTGTGTAGTCCGAAAAGCAGGGGACAGGCTCAGGATCCGGAGGCTTTTCCTTTGGCCTTACCTCAAAGAGGGGAGTATCTGCTCCAGGTGGCTCACCTTCAGCTAAGAAGCCTCCACTTTCATGTGATCCAACCAATTTGAAAGTAGGTGTGTATGGCTTTTCCTCAAGTGGAGGGGGCGGAGCAGAACTTTCTTGGTTGGGAGCCTCTGGGGGGCCAGCAAAATGTAACGTGGCACTGCTTGTCTGAGCTTTTTCTTCTTCTGGCGTAGGCCCCGCATATTGGTCAGGCTGCAATCCAGAACTATCGGTGTTATTTACCGGATTATTGTTTACGTATCTATAACTATTAAGTCCAGCAATGAAAGTCAAAGGGTCACAGGTGGCCCATCTGCTCAGCCAGACTATATAGTACCTCGCGCCATGATAATTCAACCCACTCTCCTCGTCCCTTTCCTTCCCCGTAAACCGATACCGCTTGCGCGCAAAACTCCCAAAGCCGGTTTCCCCGTATGGCGTATATTCCTCTCGATTGACCCAGCTTCCCCCGGCATCAATAACGACATTGCTACTGCCGAGATGATCGCCCAAGTGGTACTTCACTGCTGGGGTAGTGTCATCGGCAAATGGGTTTCCAACGCGGATGAGCGCGATGCGACTCTGGTTATCCATCACGTGCAGCGTATTGTTCTCCTCCACCGTTCCCGCCTGAACAATGCACTGATACTCAAACATCTCGTCGATGTACACCGTCACTTCCACTTGTCCGCCTTGCTTGCGTACCAGCTTCTTTACGCGCTGTCCGCCTGAATCATAAAGATAATGCGCATGGATCGACGGCTCGCTTCCGACCGTCTGAGTGCGGAACACCTTCATCCGGTCCGCCCAATCCCATTCGAAGTGGCGCGAGGTCGTTTCCCTGATCATGTTGCCGTTGGCATCGTATTCGTAGTCGAAGTCCTCTTCGCCAATCGTCAGCTTGCTCAACCGGTTGTTGCCGACCACAAGATCGAAATCACGAGTAAAAGTGGAACCGTTCGAGAGATGCTTGAACTGCTCGATGTTGCCTACTGTGTCGTAGAGATACTGTTCGGTATAGCTCCGCGTCTTGGTCAGGTCGGTGCTACGCGGCCTCTCGTCCCAAGGCACGTCCGGCGGTTCGTCGCACTCGCGGCCGGTGGCCGAACAGAGGCGATAGAGCGCATCGTAAGTAAAAGCGCGATCCAGCTGATCGATGCCCGACGCTGAACCAGTGATGCCGCTACCAGGCGTGCGGTCGTGGATGCCCCAAATATTGCCCGTGAAGTCGTAGTCGTAGCCTAATTCTTGGAAGGGTTGCCCCGTTGGATGGAAGGTGAGGTCCGCCAGCTTACTGTACTGTTCGGTCCGCAAGTGGGTCAGGCGGAACGTGTGCGGGTCGTAAGCATGGCGGGTCACGATGCCGTTGCCATACGCAATTAGCACCCGTTGCCCCTTGGCATTGTAGGCAATGCGGTCGACAAAAATGTCGCTGACGGACAGACCACCCGCGCCGGTCCGCGCGAGCGACACGCTCGCCAAAGCCCCAGCACGGTTGTAGTGAGGGATGAGACTGCGGCGCTGATTGCTGACATCCTCGGGATAGGTCATTGCCTTCAGGCGGTTGAGCGCGTCGTAACTGACGGTAGATGTATAATTCCTGGCGTCGAGCAACGTCGCGGCGGGACCATCCCAGTCGATACGGAAAGCCTCGACGTGCCACCCCACCGGCGGCCCGTTGAACACGTTCAGGATCGCCGCGTCACTGATCACGCGCCGAGTCTTCTCCAGTAGATTGCCCTTGAAGTCGTAGCGATCGGAGGTGAGCAACCCGGCTTCGTCGTACTGTCTCAACGGTTTGCCGAGACGATTGGCCATCCGGCTGGCAGCGCGATCCCCCGCGGATTGCGCGGGGTTGCCGCCGTCGCCGTATTCGACCCGTTCCCGCAGACTCAGCTTCTGGCCCTTGCCGTCGCGTGCCCAGAGCCGAATCGGCCGGTTCAGGTTGTCATAACCGTGGAGTGTGAACGCGCCCTTGCTGTCGCGTTGTTCGACGACGCCGCCCAGCACATTCAACACAGTTTGCCGCAATCCGGCATCAACGCTGAACATTCGCAGCCGACGATTGGCGTAGTCGTACACGTGATCGCGGAACGCGCGACGGCCAAGCGCATCCGTGATGATCAAGACGTTGCCGCGAATATCGTAGGTCGTGCGCGTGATTAATTCCTGTATCGGGGGGAGCGGATCACCTGGATTCCCCGGTGCCTCACGATTCCGCTCGACCGTCTTGATGGTGCGCCCCAAAGCATCGGTCAGGATGCTGGTCGGGGTATTCCAATGGTGCTGGTATGCAGCTGACTCTAGCGAATGGGTACGCCCGGCATTGTCGTTCGCATCGTACGTGTAGGCTTCCCAGGGTGTCGGTTCGAAGTCCCCAGGCTTCGTCAGGTCTGGCGCGGCGATTGTGCCCGGCACGCCATAAATCACCCGTTGCTCCGAGCCATCGGAATTCACCGTACGGATGGCATGCCCACGCGGGTCGTAGAACATCACCACTTTCTGACCGAGCTGTGTGTCGCCTGGCTGGCCATAGTCCCAGCCTTCGGAAAAGAATGGCTCGTATTTCTCAACCACCTGGCCCTTGTTGTCGTACATCTGCCAGCCGCTGACGACGACGTTCGGCTTTGTGAGGTCCGCATTTTGTCGACCACTGACATCGCCGCCTGCACCGGCGCTCTGTTTGATCGGCAGCACGGTCTCACCACCGCCGAAGTGCTCATCGCCGAACCGGACTTCTTCTCCCTGGGTACGCGTTTGCAGCAATCGTCCAAAGCCGTCCGAGTATTCGACGGTGGTGATCGTCTCGTCGCGTTGAGGCAGCGAAACATCGGTTTCGGTATCGTGGTGCATCTGTCGGATGGTACGGACGAAGATCGGCTGTCGATTGTCGCGAGGGCTTTGCTCGTATGCGAGAAACCCGTATTCCATGCGAACACCGGGCCTTGCCTGGTCGCCTTCCGCAGTCGTTTTCCCACGTATGAAGCTACTTTCCAGAAGTCCCAACGGCGAAAAGGTGTAGAGGGACCGGTTGCCGTTGGGGTCAGTGACCTCCTTCGGCTGAAACACCCGGTAGTCGTAGTCGGCCTGCATGGTCAGGCCTGCGGCGTCGGTAACCTCCGTGGACGAGAGTTGGAACTCGTCGTAGGCGATCAGCGTCCGATGCGCGGTTGGATCAACGGTTTTGTCATGTAACGGATCGAGGGTTTCGAAGAGCAGGCCGCGTCCCGTGCCGGAGGCTGACGTCTGAAAGTCGTAGCGGCGCCGGTCGCTGTTGACGAAATAGCCCTTCGGGTCGGCAGGATCGGTTCTGCCGGCGTGGTACACATAGCCAGCTCGATGCGGCAGGAGGCTCATGAATTCCGCTGGGTAATCGGCTGTCCAGGTCGGACTCCCGGTCGGTTCGAGATAGGGCGGGACTTCCGTGCCATACGCATCTTTCACAATCTCGTCGGTCAGTACGAGACTTTCCGTGCGGGTGAGGGCCCCGAACTGACCAATCTGGCCGAGCGGGAGGCCTTCAAACGGCTTGCCATCGTAATAACTGCGCGTCTGGCCAAGGAGCTTGAGATCGGAACTTGTGTCAGCGATTGCGGTGAGATCCAGAAGGCGCTTGCCGGTCGTGTTCACCAATTCATAGCTGGTCGATGTGGCGACGTGATTGTGGATGTACTGCTTCGCATCATTGGGCTTGGCGTAGACCGTGTGGGTGCGCGTGGCAAGGTACGGCTCGGTCGGTATGTCGTTGAGGCTGCGCCACCCGCGCAGACAGGCGATGTGCGTTTGCCGGCGCGACCGGCCGAACTCATCGTAGTCGTCCGGAAAGGCGAACTGCGTCATCGGATCATCCCCGCGCTCCCATTGAGTCGTCCGGTGGCCAGTCTGATGTGGGAAGAAGATGTGCAGGCGGTCTTCCTCCTCGAAAGCCGGTTTGGATTCCTCGCGCAGATCGTAGCGGTATTCCGTGACCGTATAGGGGCGTTTCTCACGATCGGAGCCATCCAGGGCGTAGAGTTCGGTGCGGAGAATGCTGCCTCGCAAGGCGCGCAAGGCGTCGCGCTTGACCCGGCGGCCATCCGCCGTGATGGGCCAGTTCTTTAGGAATTGATTGACTGTCTCGGTGTGATTCAGCAGTTGCGGGTCCCCCGGCCAATACTGGTCCGTCCAATCCAGCTCTGCCCAATCGCCGTACTCGTCGCCCACTGGTCCCTGATGAAACCACGTCTTGCTCAGGGTGGGCGGAGAAAAGTACTGCCGATCGACATTGGCAAACAACGCTGCCTCACCATGCAGCCCACTGCGGCTATACGCTTCGAACGACTCCGTATCGCGTTGCTCAACCATCCCGAAGCCGCGAAACTCGCGCTCGGCCCCGTCCCAGTAGCCATGGTGATAGGTGTATTCGGTCGTGAGCTTGCCCCTGGAAAACTGATCGATGACTTCGACGCGCGACACGACATGGACGGGAAACGGCAACGTCGTCTTCCAGCGCGTTGCCGGCCGCCGCTGATCTGCGAGGTAGAAGCGTATGGACGGCGCGTACTCGACTTTTGTTACCGCCCCGATATGGTTGTCCATTTCGTGCAAGAGATAGGGCTTCAGGCCGCCGGTGAAGTCGAGGAAGAAGAAGTGGTCGCGGGACAGGCCAGTGGCATCGCGAGTCCAGAGTACCCCACCGATACCGGTGCCCAGCAGATCCACGAGACGGACGGCATCCATATCGGAGACCGGCGGCGTCCCGGTGATCTCGATGGGATGGCTCCAGCGGTTGCCGCTTTGGTTGATCCAGAGCGTGAGCTTGGTATCTTCCACATAAACGATATCCGCCAGGCCATCGCCATCCACATCTCCGACCAGGATGCGCCTGGGATCATAGCCGTAGGGAAAGCGCGGACTCTGCTCCATATGAATGCGTTTTCCCCAGATGCCGTGCCCACGATGAGGCCAGTATTCGATATTGCCGTCGTAGACGAGGACAATGTCTTGCAGCCCATCACCGGTCATATCAGCCCATTTGACGCGCGGGTCGGAAAAGTTGACGTTGGGGAACAGGTCGAGCGCCTGGCGCTCAACCCAGCGCGTGTGATTCCAACCCTCTTTCGGATCATTGAAGAAACATTCCATCCGGCTTCCGGAACGAATCGCATCGGTCACGCCGTCACCGTTAAGATCGACGAGCTTGACTTCCGGATCCTCAAGGACAAAGCTCGGCGCCTGGCGATAGCGTTGGAAGGAACGCCGATCCCACTGTCCATCGAAGCGTAGAGGGAAATATCCGGACATCGTCGGCGTTGTAACCAGCAAATCGGCGCGTCCGTCACCGTTTGCATCGATGAGTTGCACCCCGGTATCGGCCAGCGTGAGCCCTCCGGGAGCATCCGGCATGAAGCGTGGCATGTCGAAGCGGCCCTCTCCGAGGTTGCGCCAGTACCGCACCGTGCCGTTGACTTCCATCAGGTCCGGCAATCCGTTCCCGAAAAGATCTACGAATTCGAGGTCCTGGTTGGCAAGGGACTGGGAAGGCAAATCGCGCCCTGGGAGTGGAAAAAAATCTCGCTTCTTCGGCTCGAACCCGGTGTAGCCGAATTCGAGCGGCGGCAGGGTTTCGGTCTTCGCTCCGTCGTGACCTATCACGTTGACTTGAGAGAGGAGGGACGCCCTATTGATTGGCAGATCGTTGCGTCGTTCCGGACGCTGATCGAGATAGACGAACTCGTAGGTGCGGACCAGTTGTTCGCTCGTGGCCTCGGTACGAACGACGATGCGGCTGCACCGCTTGCGCGTCCGTATTTCAAAACCCGATCGATATTCGGAGAAGGGATCTGGACGTTCTTCATACTCGAACGTCGCGGATACCAAAAATCTGCTCTGGCCCCCCGTTTCGTAATCCACATAGCGGATTCGCTTCAGATAGACCTGGTCCCAGTGATGCGGCCCTTCTTCGGCGAGATCGCGTTCGTACTCGTATTCGATACGGTTGCCGAAGGGATCGACCGTGCGCATAAGCTTCCACGAGAACACGTTCGTGCGCACGGAGGGATCGGCGATTACTGCCGGGTCTGTTCCTAACGCGGCTGGTGTGCCATATGAACTCACGAGCCCGTCTTTGCTCCGCACCTCCCAGTAGCTGTTGGCTGCGTCGCGGACATGCTCAATCCGTGCAAACAACCCCTCGGTGCGCGGGCGATAGCTGACTCGCCCCGGATAGCTTCCAGCCACCGGGACCAGATCCTCCGAGCCGGAGAGGATGAACACATCGCGCCGTTCTATGTCACGGTCGAGCGCCGCCCGTGCAGCCGCCTCGTTGTAGCGCGGGATTCCCTTGGACGTCTGGCGGCTGATCCCGGGAATGCTCAGATTCCAACCGAGTCCGAACGGACCATTGCCGGTGCCGGTGCTATAGACGAGACTTACTTGAGGTTGGAACCCGTTGCGGCCTGGAGGTAATGCGATCGGGACGGTAAAGTTGCCGGTACCGGTATGGAGATCGGGCGCAAACTTTTCACCAATGCCATGTAGTGCACCACCACCTTTGGGCAAGGCAATTATGTTCGATGCACTAGAGTTATCAGCCATTGGTCCTTCTCAAGTTCATCCAGAGCCTTACACCGGATCTATTCATCGGAATGTACTAAAGCTCGTAGGTAACTCCTTGCCAATCTTCCTTCTGATATCTGGTAACGACACGCTCAAACCATATCTAAATGGCCCATTGCCCGCACCTGAATCATAAGAAAGTGAAAGTTGTGGGCCGAAACCTGATCGGCCTGGTGAGGTGGCGATCGGCACCGTCACGGACCCGGTACCGGTGACCGGATTCGCGGCGAACTTCTCACCCATCCCGCGAATCGCGCCGCCGCCCTTGGGTAAAGAAATCGAAGGGGCTGAGACTTGGAATGATTCGTTCGAGGGAGCGGAGGCAGATGGCGAGGTGGTCCTAGAGGTGACTCTCTGCTGCCACTGGTCGGTTGAAGTTCCGTCGCATCGAGTCTCCCTCATTCCGCCGCTCCATCTGATGGCAACCGGCCTACAACGTGTATCCTCATAAACCAGCTACGTGCAAAAGTAAACCTACAAAACATTCAATCTGCATAATCTCTGGTATCTTTCAAAACCCTCCGCAAGATTGATACCGCACGGCTACGATAGCTTTTGAGTGGGCCAGCCGCACATTTCCTTTTGAATAGAGGGCGATGGTTGTTGAAGCAAGTATCGGCGGAGGCACTCTGTATCCAATTCAATTCAGGGTGAATCGAATTGGATACGTCAACAAGGAATGCCGCAGCATAAGACCGAGGCCAACACGCTCAGCCCGTCGTCCACATCTTCTGGGGATAACTTTGTGAGCAAGTCGAGTGATCCGCAAGCGTCACCGTGAAGCATGTGCTGTTTAGCATGTTGCCTACTTTTTAGGCGTCCGCTGTGTCAGAAACAGAGCATCACATGTAGTGAGGGACTGGAATTTTATGAACGTGTCAATAGGCGTCATCCGCTCAAAAGGCCAAATCGACGGGAGATGCAATCGCTTCACTCAAGTGTATGCACATGATATAGATTTAGAGGACTATGATTGAGAGGTCATCCATAATGATGAAGAATCCTGTCCACCCAGGGAAATTGGTCGAAGCCAATCTTACGGAATTGGGCCTGAGCGTGGCAGAAGCCGCCAAAGCCATGAAGGTGACGAGGCAACAGCTGTATAACGTTATCCGAGGGAAGAGTGCGGTCTCACCGGATATGGCCCTGCGGTTTGAACAGGCGTTCGGCGGCGGCGCAGCGATGTGGTTGGGGATGCAGTCAGCTCATGATCTCGCACAGGCGCGGAAAGCACAAAGGAACGTCAGGATCCCACGGCTCGCGGAACATCGGCTAGGGGTTGCGGTAATCACAGGCCAGGGACCCAAGCCGTGCGGTGCCTGATCGCTCAACCTTGCAGTACGAGAAAAGCTTCTCGCTTTGTGGCTTAACGCGCTGAAACGAGTGGACAGGACGGGATCGATAAGTGGCGAGGGTGAAACCTATTCGTAGCGCAAAGCCTCGATCGGATTCAGCCGTGCCGCTTTATTGGCAGGATACAGTCCAAAAAAGAGACCAACCATGAGAGAAAAGCCGAATGCGGTGAGGATCGTTTCTCCTGAGATGACGATCGGCCAGCCGGCAATAATGGACGTCAGTCTCGCGGCGGTGACTCCGAAGAGCACGCCGATCCCTCCCCCAACCATACTGAGCGTCATGGCCTCAATCAGAAATTGCATCATGATATGGAGCCGTTTGGCACCAACCGCCATCCGTATCCCGATCTCTCTCGTGCGTTCGGTTACCGACACGAGCAAGATATTCATAATGCCGATGCCCCCGACAAGGAGCGAGACGGATGCAATGGCGAGCAACATGCCCGTCAAGGTCTCACTGGTGCCCTCTTGTACCTTTGCCACATCAATCTGGGTACGAATAATAAAATCATCCGGCCGATCTCCTTGCAATCGATGACGCGATCTCAATACTTCTCTGATCTGTTCGACCGCCTCAAACACATCTTCCGCTTGATCTGTTGACGCATATACCCCACCGACGGATCCAAGGAAGGACGTTCCCAGGACTTTCCGTTCGGCAGTACTGAAAGGAATCATCACCACATCATCTTGGTCGCTCCCTGAAGGACTCTGCCCTTTCGGACTCAAGACACCGATCACCCGGATCGGAACATTTTTGAGGCGAATAATCGCTCCAACCGGTTCCTCTCCCGGGTCAAACAGATTGTCCACCACCGTTTGCCCAATCAGCGCAACACGAGCGGCAGTATCCATGTCCGTTTGCGTAAAGGGACCTCCGCTACTGTAGGCCCAGGCTCTGATCGTCAGTAAACTCGGCGATGCCCCGATCACCGTCGTGCTCCAGTTACGCCCCCCGCTCATCACCTGCATCGTGCCTGATCGAGACCAGCCTGCTTCAGCCAACAGAGGAATCTTCTTCTTTAAGTCGATGGCATCGGCCACGGTTAAGGTCACAACGGCACCCTGCCCCCCACGCACGCCACCGATCATCGAATAATTCGGCCAAATGAGGATACCGTTCGCCCCCATCGAAGCGATCTGTTTCTGCACGGCGAGTTTCGCCCCCTCTCCGATGCTCACCATGGCAATCACCGCACCAACTCCGATGATAATCCCCAACATCGTCAACCCAGCACGCAGGCGGTTGCGTTGCAAGACTCGCAACGCCGTCATGACTGTCAGCCAGACAAACGTCGACACCGGCACCCCCTACGAATGAACTCGATGGTGGATCGGACGGTCACTCAACACTTGTCCGTCTTTGATCACAATTTCTCGTGCGGCGTGAGCCGCGATATCGACTTCATGCGTCACGAGAATGACCGTGATCCCATCACGATTCAATCCTTCAAGAATCTCCATGATTTCCAGGCTTGACCGCGTGTCAAGATTCCCGGTCGGCTCGTCGGCGAGGAGCAAGGATGGGGAGCTGACCAGCGCCCGAGCAATCGCCACTCGTTGTTGTTGACCACCTGACAGTTGTGTGGGTGTATGATGCTCACGGCCCTTCAGCCCGACCCGTTCAAGTGCGGCCGAGGCGAGGGCTCGCTGTTCTTTTAAGGGCAGGCCTCGATACATGAGCGGCAATTGCGCATTTTCCAGTGCACTGGTTCTTGGAATAAGGTTGAAACTTTGAAAGACAAAACCAATTTGTCGATTCCGAATCTCTGCCAACTGATCCGGTTGCAACCCCTTCACCTCAACACCGCCCAGCTGATAGCGTCCCTTACTCGGTTGATCGAGACAGCCAAGAATATTCATCAACGTCGACTTCCCTGAGCCGCTTGTCCCCATAATGGCGACAAACTCACCCTTGTTGATCGTCACGCTGAGGCCCCGCAATGCCTGCACCTCAACGTCGCCGACTCGGTATATCTTCCAGAGATCTTCGCAGACAATGAGCGGGGACATATCTCTACAAAATCTTAATCATCTTATCCGGTTGAAAGAGGAGGAACGTCACTCGGTGTGTCACCATCCTCGGACATCCCAAAGAGACCTCAGCGATTTCGAGGGCGGGGCGGGCTACCAAACCCTGGCGGGAGCTCGTTGCCCCTTCTCTCATCTCCTGATCGTTCAATCCCGATCACAATCAGATCACCCTCCGTCAGGCTCCCGGATATGATCTCCGTTAGAGCGCCGTCCGAGATACCGGTCTGCACGGGCAGCGGGACAAGGTCGCCATTCTCTGCCTGCTTCCAGACGGTTCTGGTCACCATGGTTCTCCCGTCGAGCGTGACCGGACGAGCCGTGTCTCCCTTCGACGTTCGTCCACCGGCGTCTCGCGGACTCCCTTCGCCTTTCGGAGGCACAAATCTGAGCGCTGCATTGGGAACTTTGATGACCTGATCCTTCTGCGCGACCACAATCGAGACATTCGCGGTCATACCGGGCTTGAGTCGCAAATCGGCGTTATCCACACTGACCACCACATTGTACGTCACAACATTCTGGACACTGATCGGTGCGAGCCGAACCTGCTTCACGATACCCGTAAACGAGATCCCTGGGTAGGCGTCGACTGTAAAGACGGCTTCCTTTCCCTCCGACATCCCCCCGATATCCGATTCGCTGACATTCGTGTCGACTTGCATTTTCGTCAAATCAAGCGCGATGAGAAAGAGATTGGGCGTGGCAAAACTGGACGCAACCGTCTGTCCAACCTCGATGTTGCGCGCCACCACGATCCCCTCAACCGGCGAACGGATCACCGTATATTTCAGCTCGAGATCCGCGGCATTCACCGCCGCCTCTGCTTGCTTGACCTGTGCCTCAGTGACACGGAGTTGCGCCTCAGCATTTTGGTAGTTCGTCGTGGCAACATCGGCATCATTTTGTGAAACAAACTGCTCCGGCAACAACACTTCTACACGACTGAGTTCTCGTTTTCGTTGGGCCAATTCGGCTCTCGCACGCGCGACGCTCGCCCGCGCCATGTCCAGATTGCTCGCAGCCTGTTCCCGACGAGCCTTGAACGGTTCCGGGTCAATGACCGCCACAATATCCCCGACCTTGACGCGCGAATTGAAATCGGCGTGCAGGCTCTTGATCATGCCCGATACTTGCGTCCCCACCTGCACGGATACCACAGGATTGATCGTCCCGGTTGCACTGACGACTGAAATCACCTGCCCACGCTCAACCGGCGCCGTTCGATATCGAACAGGGGGCTTCCGCTCCCCGTTGAAAAAGACATAGCCTCCGATGCCGACACCGACGGCTAAGACGCTAAGAATCAATCCAATTCGTCGCATACATCACACACGTTCGCACGAAGACATCTCTTTATCCTATCAGGAAGACTGCCAAGAATCACGTTTCCTCCGTCCCGAGACATATGATCATTCCGGCACACCGATTCAACTCAGTACGCAGGTGGACTGTCACGGACCAAGGGAACGAACTCGCGACCAGCGGGAAATCCGAACACGGGAGGATCAGGGAGGAACGATCACCGGCTACCTTGCCAAGAAATGCTCCAAGAATGTGGTCGAAACATGGCCCTTCTGAAAATCAGGGTCATCAAGGATTCGGCGATGAAGCGGGATCGTCGTCTTGATCCCCTCAATCACGAATTCGCCCAGGGCTCGCCGCATCCGCGCCATCGACTCTTGTCGATCACGACCATGGGTAATCAGCTTCGCAATCATCGAATCGTAATGCGGCACAACGATCGAGCCTGATTCCATCGCAGAATCCACTCGCACGCCGAATCCTCCCGGGGGACTGTATTTGGCGATGGTTCCGGGAGAAGGGGTAAACTTCTCAGGATCTTCGGCATTGATGCGGCACTCCAGACTGTGGCCGGTGAGCACGACGTCTTGTTGGCGCAGCGAGAGCGGATGTCCGGCTGCAAGTCGAATCTGTTCCTTGATCAAATCGACACCCGTCACCATTTCAGTAATCGGATGCTCCACTTGAATACGGGTATTGACCTCCATAAAGTAAAAGTTTCGTTCCTTATCCAGGAGAAACTCCACCGTCCCGACATTGCGATAGTGCGCAGCCTTGACGGCCTCCACCGCCACTCGCCCGATCTCTCGACGAAGCTTGTCGTCGACGACAGGCGAGGGGGTTTCCTCGACCAGCTTCTGATGCCGCCGCTGGATGGAACAATCACGTTCCCCGAGATGAATCACGCGGCCCTGCTGATCGGCCAAGACCTGCACTTCGATATGGCGCGGCTCCAAAAAATAGCGTTCAAGATACACCCCGTCGTTTCCGAACGTCGATTTGGCCTCGGCTTGAGCAGCTTGAAAGGCTCGTCCCAGGTCTTCGGCTCGATTCACGACGCGCATCCCACGGCCTCCACCACCAGCCGTGGCTTTGATGATAACCGGAAAGCCGATCTTCTGGGCAGCCTGTAACGCCTCTTCCTCACTCCGCACTTCCCCTGGACTTCCTGGAGTGACGGGGAGCCCTCGTTTGGCAACGATCTCTCGGGCTTTTGCTTTATCCCCCATCATGGCGATATTCTCGGAGCTGGGCCCAATAAACTTGATCCCGATCGATTCGCACACTTCGGCAAAATGGGCGTTTTCTGAGAGAAACCCATACCCGGGATGAATCGCATCGACTCCGGTAATCTCCGCTGCGCTCAGGACATTGGGAATGTTCCGATAACTCAGCGCGGAATCGGCCGGTCCGACACAGACTTTTTCATCAGCCGCCCGGACATGCATCGCAAGGGCATCCGCCTCGGAATGAATCGCGACGGTCTGAATACCGAGCTCCTTGCACGCGCGAATGACTCGCAGCGCAATTTCCCCACGATTGGCGATCAGCACTTTTTTAAACACGTCTTGGCTCCGACACGATGGAGAGAATCACCGTGAGAATGACCTATGAGGTAGCTTTAGGATCGATGAGGAACAGGGCTTGACCGTATTCAACCGACTTTGTGTTCTCCACGAAGATCTTCACAATCCGACCATCTATTTCAGACTCGATCTCATTCATGAGCTTCATCGCCTCAACGATGCAGAGCACTTGGCCCTTCTTGACCACATCGCCTTCATCGACATAAAAATCCGCATCGGGAGAAGGAGAGCGATAAAACGTCCCAACAATGGGCGAGGTCACCGTCACGAACCCGGCAGTGCCTTCCATCCCCGGCGTGACAGAAGGAACGGCATGCGACGGTTGCTGAGGAACGGTCGGAGCCGACTCCTGATGCACCGCCACCGGAGCCTTGGCCGGAAGCTCATGCCTCAGCCGTATCCGAACACCCTGGTGCTCAAGCTCCAGCTCGGTCAGGTTATTACGCCGAAGAAGATCGATCAGTTCCTGGAGATGTCTGCTGGAACCGATCGTGAGCATGGCTTCACCACGCGGCGGGCCCGGCCTCTCCGCTAACACGATACGACGCGCTTTTGGCTTTGAGCGACGACCTCTCACCGAACACGCTCCACATAAGATCGCGTACGCGTATCGATTCGAATCACCGTCCCAACCTCCAGATACAGCGGCACCTTGATTGTGGCTCCTGTTTCCACGATGACCGGTTTTGTTCCTCCGGATGCTGTGTCTCCCCGCACACCCGGCTCTCCATCGACGACCTTGAGTTCAATAAAGTTCGGCAATTCTACCGCAATCGGACGATGCTCATAGATGAGGATCTTGACGACCATGTTTTCTTTCAACAGATCGGCGTTCTCCCCCAATTGACCTTTCTCAAATGTCAGCTGCTCATAGGTCTCCGTATCCATGAGCGTATAGGCCTCGCCGGCTGCATAGAGAAACTGCATCTCACGCTCTTCAAGATCAGGCTCTTCAAATCGCTCTCCAGATCGAAAGGTACGATCCAGCACATTCCCTGAGAGGTAACTCTTCAACTTGGTACGGACAAATGCCCCACCTTTGCCGGGCTTGACGTGTTGAAACTCAACAATATAGAAAGGTTCCCCTTCAACCATTAGACGGACACCGCCACGAAAATCAACCGTGGAAATCACTCTACACTCCCTTCGATGAAAAGAAACACCCCTAGCCTACCAGTAGGGTCATGCCAGGTTGGTCCTATCTCTCACTGCAGGCGAGACCTCTGGTTTGGAACCCGTCGGCAAGGAGTGCGTGACATGCTCGCATAGTCCACGCAAGGCCAACAAATAGCCCGATGGGCCAAACCCGGACACCTGCGCGACAGCAACTCCAGACACATAGGACTGTTGCCTAAACGTTTCCCGCCGATAAATATTTGACAGATGAACCTCAACCGTCGGGAGATCGACGGCCGCCAACGCATCGCGTATTGCGATGCTGGTATGAGTATAGGCTGCCGGATTGATGATGATCCCCTGACAATCTCGGCGGGCTTCCTGAATCCACGTCACCAACTCTCCCTCATGATTGGATTGCCGGATCACAAGCTCAGTTGCAAGTTCGACTCCCAATCTGCGAAGGGAGGAGTCAATCGTTTCAAGGGACGTTGTCCCATAAATAGACTGCTCACGATTTCCCAGCAGATTCAGATTAGGACCATGCAAAACCAAGATACGGAGCACGGCGCGTATGCCCCCTTCCACACCAAACGAAAACCACCCGTACACTGAAGGCGGCATTCTAGCAGTCTGCTTTCAGAGGGTCAAACCGTGGACGTTACACAGAAGTGTTCTGGACAGATTGTGGTGGGCCAGAAATATCACGGCGGCGCGCTTGGATCAAATGAAGCCACTGCTCAAGTCGTGCAACGGCGGACCTGTTCATTCCAGGAGGACTCAAGGATAGGGCAGCACTTACTGGCTCAGCGCATTCGGTTACGCCAGGTCTGATCTGGGCCAAATGCTCATCACCATCATTCCCTGCTACCCGGGCATCCTCACCCACAACCGATGCTTTGGGTTCTGCACCAGGACGCTCAGACTGAAACTTCTCAGTCTTCTCAAATTCCACTGTCGGTTGGTTCTGAACCGAAACCTGTTCTTTCGCCACCGCGTGGTCAAGACTTGCCCGCAGAGTCAACGCTTCCTGATCCTGTGAGTTCACCGCCAAAATGGCGTTACAAGAACGGATGGCGGCATCTTTGGCCCCTTGGGTCGCATAGAGTTTGGCCAATGTTCGATGCGCACGGAGATTATCCGGGCTTATCTTTATGGCCTCCTCAAGAATGGCTTTCGCCTTGACCGGCTGATTCACCTGCTCATACGCACGCCCTAACGCCACCATGGCCGTAATGAAACCGGGATAGGTCTTCAGGCCATCCTCAAGCACAGCGACGGCTTCTTCCCACCGACCAGCCTTCCCATACTCTTCGGCCAGAGGGATAAAGACTTTTGATCCTGGCTCTTTGGCGAGCACCAAGGCCAATCGATCGATTTCGGCAGCGTTGTCCGTCTTCTTAGAACCAGAAGCCATAAACAGGATTACTCCACAAGTGATTGCCCACGCGGTACCACCAGACACAAATCACGCACCGCATTCAGAATCTCATCTGCCAACCGCCGCTTGGGCATCAGACCGAACGCTCTCTGCTCTCCTGTGGCTGATAGAATTGTCGCCGCATTGTCATCACTGCCGAACCCGCCACCTGCGTGCGTCACATCATTGGCGACAATCAGATCCAATCCCTTTGCTCTCAGCTTGTCCTTGGCATGAGAGAGCAGCTGTTCTGTTTCTGCGGCAAACCCGACAACAACCTGTGATGTACGCCTTGCGGAGAGCATCGCAAGAATGTCCGGAGTCGCTTCGAGCGCTAGCTCAATCGTAGATTTACCCTGTTTTTTCAGCTTCCCTGAAGCTGGCACCCGTGGACGAAAATCGGCAACGGCAGCCGCCATGATCAGGACTGTGCAGGAAGAAAAGTGCCGAGACAAGGCATCGGCCATCTCATTCGCGGTATTCACGTGAACAGTCGTGACCCCCGACGGAGGCGTCAATGCGGAAGGCCCCGTGACCAATACCACGTCTCCACCCCGTGCACATACCGCTTCTGCAATGGCATACCCCATTTTCCCGGATGACCGGTTGGAAAGAAACCGCACCGGATCGAGTGGCTCCTGGGTCGGGCCGGCGGATACCAATACCCGCTGACCTCGCCAATCTCGCTGAGGCAGTAACGCAGCATGAACTGCGTCCAGAATTTTTCCCTCTGCGGGGAACCTTCCCTGTGCGATCCGACCTGAGGCAAGTGGGCCCACTTCCGGGTCAAGCACGACCACTCCACGCGCTCGGAGCACATCCACATGTTGCGTAACTGTGGGATGAGTCCACATCTCCCCGTCCATCGCGGGAGCAACAATGACAGGGCAGCGAACATTCAGCAGCATCGTGCTCAAGACATCATCGGCAAGGCCAAGCGCCGCCTTCGCCAGAAAATGCGCGGTCGCCGGGGCTACAAGAACCGCATCGGCGCCTTCTGGCATGGTCAGATGCGGCATGGTTTCAGAAGCCTCAAAGAGATCGGTGACCACACGATGACCTGAGAGCACTTCAAACGTCAGAGGCGTCATGAACTTTGTCGCCCCCCGTGTCATGAGAACCGATACGGTCGCTCCTTGCTCCCTCAACGCGCGAAGCACGCCGACAGCCTTATAGGCGGCAATACTCCCCGTCACCCCGAGTACGAGGTGTTTGCCACCAAGAGTCACGGTGGCCCTCGCTTCGTCCACCATCTACTCCTCGGTTGGGACTACCGCCGGCTGCGCCGTATCATCCACATACACGCTGAGTTCTTTCTTGATCTCTCGGGCGTCTTCCCCGGTCATCATCGCAATACGCTCGGTTTCGCCTTCTTTCCCACGCTTCGCTTCTTTCATCGCATCGCGCGCTTCCTTGCCCATCAGATACTTTACTTGCCCTTTCAAGACCTCATCAAGCGCAACGGTCGTTTCTTTTGTAAACCGAGAGGGTCCCCCAGGCCTGGCGCCCTGGGTCAAATGTTTGGCTCTCTGCGAGGCAACAATCACCAACCGGTGCCGAGAGTCGAATTCATTTGACGTATACTGCGGTAACAAATTCAGCATGTCGATCATAATCTGGCGCTCTCCCTGTACGATAAAATGTGAGTAAAGTCCCTCAATCTGCCGGTGCTACGTTCACCTCATCGGTAAAGCTCTGCTCAAGCCACTGCAGGTCCATCCGCTGGGTCTTCAGACGTTCAGCTTGAAAAATACTCTGTAACTCACGAAGAGACTGCTCTAGACTTTCATTTCGAACGATGTATGTGTATTCACGCACACACCGGACTTCGTCCTTTACCTTGCGGAGTCGGTGCAGGATTTCCTCCTGAGAGTCCGACGCTCGGCTCTGAAGTCTGGCACGGAGAATATCCATGGACGGCGGGAGGATGAAGATGGACACCGCATCGACAAACCGCTTCTTGATCTGCAGTGCGCCCTGGACATCAATTTCAAGCAAGACGTCAACGCCCTGCTGAATCTTGTCCATCAGGGGGCCCCGAGGAGTTCCATACCAGTGGTTATAGACATGGGCATATTCCAAAAATTCGTCGCGCCTCACCATGTCGTGAAATACTTGGTCCTCAATGAAAAAATACTCTCGTTCATGTTCTTCTCCGGAACGAGGTTTTCTCGTTGTCGCGGATACGGAATGCCATACCCCTGAGATCGAGGCCACAATCTGTTTGCACAAGGTCGTCTTTCCGGCTCCTGAAGGAGCCGAAACGATAAACAAGATTCCCTGACGCCCTGGAACAGGTCGCCCATCAGGCAGGTCGGAAGACAGATGGCATGTGGTCGCTGGGCTGGTCATTCGACGTTCTGTACCTGTTCACGCAAACGTTCCATTTCTGCTTTCATTCGAACCACCTCTGCGGCAATCGCAGAATCATTCGCCTTCGAGCCAATGGTATTTACTTCACGCCCCATCTCTTGCAGAAGAAAGTCCAGGGTCTTCCCGACCGGCTCACTCTGCTGAACAGCCTGTTCAAACTGTACCATATGCGCATCCAGTCTGACCAATTCTTCCGTAATGTCACACCGATCGGCATAGATGGCCAGCTCCTGGTTGAGTCGCGGGAGATCCGGAATGGTCTCTCCAAGCAGCTTCTCTACACGCAGCTTCATCCGATCAAATGCTTCCTGCGTCACGAATGAGGCACGGCCGGCGATCACCGTCTTGCCGGTCCGTACGCAAGCCAATCGACAAAGAATGTCCTTAGCCAGCAGACCACCCTCCTTTTTGCGCATGGTGGCCATATCACGGACCGCTTTCACTCCTAACTGCTCGACCAGCTTGAAGAGCTTGGGGTCATCAGTTGACTGTTCGGAAAGCACAATGACATCACGAAACCCCGCCATCGTGGAGATGTCAATCGATCCTTTCAGCTTCAACGTGCGTTGAAGGGCTCGAAGCGCGTGATGGTAGTGCTTTGCTAAGCTCTCGTCAAGTTGAGGCACTCGCCCATTCCCTCGCGCTCCCTGGATCACTACCGTAAGATCAACGCGTCCACGAGCACAATGCTGCTGGACGGCTTTCTTAAGGATTTCTTCCAGCCCTCCCATTGATTTCGGCAGGCGGATGGATGTTTCCAAAAACCGATGGTTGACTGATCGCACCTCGATCGTGACGGTCGTTTCCGCATAGGTTCCCTGGCGTCGACCAAAACCGGTCATACTCGTGATCATCTGGTTAATTTTCCTTCCCACTCGCACACATCAGAGAGCGGACAGGCACGACAACGGGGCTTCCGTGCAAGACACACGTATCGTCCATGCAGCAACAGGCGCTGGGAAATATCTGTCCACTCAGCTTGTGGGTAGATCGCCTGAAGATCACGTTCGATCTGCTCAGGGTTTTGTGAGCGACTCAAATGTAAGCGGTTCGCCATACGCTTCACATGGGTATCAACAACGACTCCCGGTTTCCCAAACACTCCTCCGAGAAGTACGTTCGCTGTCTTTCGTCCAACACCGGGGATGGACGTCAGTTCGTCCATCGTATTCGGTACGTGGCCACCAAAGCGGTTCGACACAACCTGCGCACAGCCGACCAAGTTCTTTGCCTTGCTCTTGTAGAAACCCGTTGGTTTGATCAGCGCCTCCAGATCGACAGTCTCCGACTTCGCCAGAGACTGTGGAGTCGGATATCGTCGGAATATTGCCGGTGTCACTTGATTCACTCGCTGGTCCGTACATTGTGCGGAAAGAATCGTGGCAACCAAGAGCTCCCAGGGAGAACGGTGTGCCAACTCTATCCTCACCTCCGGTATGGCTTGACGTAGCCGTACGGCAATTTTTTCTGCACGGCGAGACGAAGAGCCTGGCTTTCTGCGATTGGTCGGTATCATAAACGTCCGATTGTGCAGCGCTTACTCGTAGGTTGCAAGGGCAACCGCACCATCGCCCTGAGGCATTTCCGCCGTTTGATCATCGACAGGCATCAAGGCTTTTACGTGCGATTCCAATCGAGCAAGCAGGGGGCACAGCGTGGTGGGCTGAAGTGCAGAAATCCCGATGGCTTCATACCGTCGGCAGAGCCGTTCAACTTGTTGAGGAGAAACCCGGTCACATTTATTGAATACGAGCACTCTCGGAATCGCAGTCAGCTGGAGCTCGGCCAAGATGGTTTCTACAGCGGTGATCTGCACGTCAATATCGACAGCGCTGACATCGACGACATGGAGCAGGAGATCCGCCTCGCGAAGCTCATCAAGCGTCGTCCGAAACGCGCCGACCAATTCCTGGGGAAGATCGCGAATAAAGCCCACGGTGTCTGTAATGATGACCTCCCGGTCTTCGGGAAATCGCAACCGTCGGCTTGTGGTATCAAGTGTTTCAAACAGGCGGTTTTGAGCCGAAACCTGGCTCTTGGTCAAGACATTGAGCAAAGTAGACTTCCCAGCATTGGTATACCCGACCAGCGAGATCACAGGAAGTCCGAATCGCCCTCGTCGGGATCGTCGCCGGTCTTGGTGCCGCGCGAACCTCGCCAATTCTCGCTCCAAATGCGTGATCCGCTCACGAACTCGTCGTCGATCCGTCTCAAGTTTTGATTCACCTGGCCCCCGCGTCCCGATGCCTCCTCCCAAACGCGACAACTGCGTGCCGCGCCCGGACAATCGCGGCAACAGGTAGCGGAGCTGTGCCAATTCGACCTGAATTTTCCCTTCACGGCTATGCGCACGACGAGCAAAAATATCCAGAATCAGTTGCGTACGATCAATGACCTTGATATCCGTCATTCCCGAAATGGCGCGTAGTTGGGCCGGCGAGAGCGTCTGGTCAAAGATGACCATGTCAGCCCCACGGTGAAGCGTCTGAATCAACACGTCTTTCATTTTACCGCTTCCCAGCAGATAACGCTGATGTCCATCCGATGTTCGTTGGGCCATGCGATCGATCACCGTCACATCAGACGACGCCGCCAACTCCGCCAATTCAGTTAAGCGTTCCTCCTGCTCCGCTCGGCTTTGTACAGACGCACTCACAAGGATTGCTGACTCCTTTCCATGCGCAACCGAGTACTGAGCACAAGCCTGCTGAAGTTCCGTTTCAAGATCTTGAATAAACTCGTCGAACGCAACCTTGAGACTGTGAAAGGGAATTGACTGCCACACCTTGAACAATTGGCCTGCGGCGTTGGGAGGCAGCAGATTCGCCAGATACATGTGCCCCAGCTGCCCATCATCGGCGACACTGAGGACGCCGATGAGATCGAGTCGCAAGAAAGCGAGGTCGGTGAGCACTTCCTGGTTCAGCGGCTGATCATGCAATTGCGTCCGAATAAATCGCAAGCCACGAAGAGCCCGACTACCGGCACGGAACAAGGTGAGCGTCGCAGGAGAGAGCGTTAACTCCGTTCCCACGATGACTTCCTGAACCTGTCCTCGCCTGGTCAGCAGCACACCGATCGGTCGACGGAGTTCACGCGTAAGTTGGCCCATCACCTTGGCCAGATCCGGAGACATGATTGTGTCACTCGTCACGCGACGACGGTAGAGTCGTTCGAGCGCGACGAGCTGGCTCGCACGAAGCCCAGCAATATGACCACGGATGTCAGAGATGGTTCTTCTCCTTCTACTTCGGGAAACCCGCAGTGACCGAACTCGTCTCACTCAAAATCATTGAACCATCCATCGGATAAATGTCCAGATCAGAAGAGCAGGGCTCTCTACGCATCAGTCGCTCACGCCCCGCCGACGCAATCATGGCTGCATTGTCCGTACAGAACTCCATCGGAGGAAGCGACAGTCGGAACTGCCCATGCCCCGCTCGTTCGTTCAACACCGCACGTAGTCTCGAGTTCGCTGATACACCACCTACCACCGCAAGCGCAGATAACCTCGATTGTTTCAAAGCCGCCAAGGACTTCGTCACCAGCACCTCTACGATGGCCTCCTGATACCCAGCCGCAAAATCAGCGATCTGTTCCGGCCTGAGCGGAACGGCCATTCTCCGTAACTTATACAGTAATGACGTCTTGAGACCACTGAAGCTAAACTCAAGACTATCCCTTCCCCCATGAAACCGTGGGAACGGAATGGCCAGTCGATCTCCTGTCACAGCAACTCGGTCAATCGCCGGTCCTCCAGGATAGCCTAGACCAAGCATCTGAGCCCCCTTATCAAAAGCTTCGCCGGCGGCATCATCACGAGTGCGCCCGAGCAGAATACACTCACCATTTGTCTCACGACGATAAAGATGCGTGTGTCCTCCGGAGACAACCAGAACAATGCAAGGAAGGGGAAAGGTCGGATCGGCTAACCATGCAGAAGCAATATGGCCCTGCAAATGATCGACCCCCATAAGAGGAATGCCGAGTCCGTAACTCAAGGCTTTGGCATAGTTCACCCCGACCAGTAACGCCCCTGCCAATCCCGGCCCTTGAGTGACCGCCAGAGCCTGAAGCTGACGTTTCTCAACCTGAGCTTGCTCCAACGCGCACATCACAACCAAATCAATCTTTCCAAGATGGGCTCGAGCTGCCAATTCGGGAACCACTCCACCGAATTTTTCATGGACGGAGTGCTGCGACGCCACAACATTGGAAAGCACCGCTCCACTGGAACCAAGAACCGCAGCGGCGGTTTCATCACACGAAGATTCAATACCGAGGATCGGCCCCGATTTCCAGACCATCTAGTTAGGATCTTCCTGCACTGAAGTACCAACCGTCGTCATGTGCTGACGAGATCACCCAGGCCCGTTGAAACAAAACGGCCTCTGTAGACAGATGCTACAGAGGCCATGTCCATCGTATTGAATCGCTGAACAACCAAAGAACGGCACTACACCCCAGCCATGGCCTCCTGCTCGATAAAGGCCGGAGCCCCATCCCGCAACACCACCTTCACCTTTCGACTTTCCTTAAACCGCCCCCTGATCAGTTCGTCAGAAAGGGGATCACCGATGGCGCGTTGGATGGCCCTCCGCATCGGTCGCGCCCCATAGAGCGGCTCATAGCCTTCCTTAATGAGCCACTGCTTGACTTCATCATCAACCTCGATCTCGATTCCTTTATCGACCAGCCTCAGATTCAACTCATGGAGAAGGATGTCCAAGATATTGTAGAGCTGTTCTTTCTCGAGCTGATGGAAAATAACGATTTCATCAATACGATTCAAAAACTCTGGACTAAATGACTTGCGAAGCTCTCCGAGCACCTCTTCCTTTTTCCGACGTGCGGCTTCCCCTTCCGTACTCTGGAACCCCAGCGACACACCCTTCTGGATCATCTTCGTCCCAATATTGGACGTCATAATGACCACAGTATTCTTAAAATCGATTTTTCGGCCGAGGCTGTCGGTCAGGACCCCATCATCTAACACTTGGAGCAGCACATTGAACACGTCAGGATGCGCTTTCTCGATTTCGTCAAACAGGACGACGGAGTACGGCCGACGACGAACCTTTTCCGTCAGCTGGCCTCCCTCCTCATACCCGACATAGCCAGGAGGGGCACCGAAAAGCCGAGAGCTGGTGAATTTCTCCTGATATTCCGACATATCAACGCGAATCAACGCATCTTCGCTGTTGAACAGAAATTCCGCCAGAGTCCTGGCAAGTTCTGTTTTTCCAACCCCTGTCGGCCCAAGAAAAATAAACGAGCCAATTGGTTTTTTCGTCTCTTTCAAACCGGCTCGAGATCGGCGAATGGCTCTAGCAACGGCTGAGATCGCCTCGTTTTGGCCAACCACCCTCTTGTGAAGGAATTCTTCCATTCTCAGGAGCTTATTCGATTCTTCCTCTTCCAGCTTGAAGAGCGGAATACCCGTCATTTTTGAGACAACGTAGGCGACATCTTCCTTCCCAATCACAGGCTTGTTTTTTTCTTGGTTCTTTTTCCACTCTCGTTTGGATTCATCAAGTAGCTTGCGTAACCGCTCCTCTTCTTCACGATGCCGAACCGCTTCCTCAAAATTCTGCGTAGAAATAGAGAGCTCTTTCTCGCGAGAAACTTTCTTCAGTTCTTGCTCCATAGCCTTCAATTCTGAAGGAAGCGCATAAGTCTGCAGCTTGGCGCGTGAGCCGGTTTCATCAATCAAGTCAATCGCCTTGTCAGGCAGAAACCGATCAGTGATGTACCGATCGGACAACTTGACGGCCTCCACGATCGCATCCTCCGTGATCTCCACCCCATGGTGTTCTTCATAGCGATCTCGAAGCCCTTGAATAATACGGACGGTTTCATCCATATTCGGCGGCTGGACATAAATCGGTTGGAACCTCCGCTTCAACGCCCCGTCTTTTTCGATATGCTTCCGGTATTCATCTAACGTTGTCGCTCCGATACACTGAATTTCTCCCCGCGAGAGCGCCGGTTTCAGCATATTCGATGCATCAATGGATCCCTCAGCCGCTCCAGCACCCACCAGTGTATGTAGTTCGTCGATGAATATAATGATGTTACCGGCTTGAACAATTTCCTTCATCACAACCTTGAGACGCTCTTCAAACTGTCCACGGTATTTCGTTCCCGCGACAAGAGACCCTAGATCCAATGCGATGACTCGACGCGAAAGCAGGTTGTCTGGCACCTCCGACTGGATGATTCGTTGGGCAAGCCCTTCGACAATAGCTGTTTTCCCGACACCCGACTCCCCAATGAGCACCGGATTGTTCTTGCTTCGCCGGCTGAGAATCTGCAAGACCCGCTCGATTTCGTCAGCCCGACCAATCACGGGATCTAATTGACCTTCCTGCGCCAATTGGGTCAGGTCACGGCCGAACTCATCCAACGCGGGAGTATTGCTCTTCCGATCGCGCTCACGAGGAGCAGACTTCCGCAAAAACGTCACGGTTAACTGACGCGCGGTCAATAGATTCGCCCCTAGACTTCGAAGGATTTTTCCACCGATCCCTTCCTCTTCACGCAACAGTCCGAGGAGCAGATGCTCACTCCCGATGTGGTTGTGGCCCAATAACCGAGCCTCCTCCACCCCATATTCAATCACCTTCTTGACCCGTGGGCTAAAGGGGATCTCCCCAAACGTCATCGTCGTCCCCCCACCGGGCAAGTTTCGTTCGATTTCCAATCGGATCTGTTCAGTCGACAATCCCATCTTCTTCAGGATCATGAGAGCAATCCCGTCTGACTCACGAAGGATCGCCAAGACCAAATGTTCGGTGCCTAGATAGTCGTTCTGATGTCGCTCAGCCTCCTCACGCGCAAGGATGATGATCTTCCGACCCTTATCCGTAAATCGTTCGAACATCCTGCCTCCTTCTCGGTGAGTGGAACCCAGGCCGCATTCAAGCAAACCCTTGAAAAACCTTGCTCTGATTCTAACCAGAGTATGTTTGAGAGTCAAGATTGAGTAGAGAACAAGACTGGGAAGCAAGGTGCTGAATTATGAATTCCGCGATCTCCAGTGTGAGCGGACTGCCTGAGAACTCGATTGACCTATACAGGTATCGCTTCAACCTACACATCTCTTCCTGTTATTCTATGGTTTATTCGGCCATTGCGAAATACACGCTGGCAGAGTGAAGAAGCAGGTCAAGGAATCCTCTATAGACAATATGGAACGCCCAACAGCCTTTCCGTTGACACAAAATTACGCATCCCGATACAATTACCGCTTCTATCCACCCACCATCATGCTTGGCATTCATGAAAAGTAAAAGTATTGGGATCTTGACGAAGCCAAAGTTCCCCGAAGTAAAGACCACGCTGCTCGGCGTAGTCGCCTGGCTTCGTGAGCATCACATCGACGTCTTACTCGACACGACCTCCGCACTGTTGTTGAACGAACCAGGAGGAATCCCTAAAACTCAACTCGCTCAAAAGGCCGATGTTTTGCTGGTACTGGGAGGGGACGGAACCATTCTCAGCGCGGCGCGACTTTCGGCTGAACGAAGCATTCCGATTCTGGGAGTCAACATGGGAGGGCTTGGATTCCTGACGGAGGTCCGACTCGACAACCTCTATCCGTCTCTCGAACGAGTCTTCGCCAACGATTTCGCCCTTGATGAACGGCTGATGCTTGCCACACATATCCACCGGCATGGAGAAACGGTCGCGCAAGGCGTCGTGCTCAACGATGTGGTCATCAGCAAAGGCACCTTGGCCCGCATGATTGAACTGCACGTTGCAATTGGAGGCCAATTCGTGACGAATCTTCGGGGAGATGGCCTCATTATCGGGACACCCACAGGCTCTACCGCTTATTCACTCTCCGCCGGGGGCCCGATCATGAATCCCGGCCTCCAAGCGCTCATCCTGACACCAATCTGTCCACACACCTTGACTCATCGACCCTTGATCGTGCCCAGTAATGCCGTCATTGAAGTTACACTGACCAGTAAAGATGATGGATCAATGGCAACGTTAGATGGGCAAGTCGGCGTGGCCATGACACAGGGCGACACCGCCGTCATCCAAGCTTCAGAGAGCCGGACTCGGCTCATCAGATTTCCTGAAAGCCACTATTATGAAGTGTTACGGGAAAAGTTAAAGTGGGGACATAGTTAAGGACGGGAGAGCGGTCTACCGGCTTCAACTGCTTGTCTGTTCGATATATTTCAGCATGTCCTGATTCGCCGAAAACTTAAACTCACCGATACAGTCGGTCTTCTCGGAGAATGTACGTTCGGCTACATCCAGCGCCCGCAGTCCATTCACATCAACCGGTCGACTCTGTCGTTGCTTTAACCGCGCGTGCAGACAGTCCAGGACGTTGTTCACGCCTCCCCCTCCGGTCTTCGTGCCCAAGTACCGTTCAACCACCTCGGCGCACCAATCTCCATCGCGTTTCGCAACACCAACGAGGCCTTCACTGGCTTTTCGAGCCCAACCCGCTAAGAAGACCCCCTCCATTACCTTGCCGGTCGATTCATCATACGCCTGGAACAGGGCATCATCAGGATCATTCCCGGTCTTGTTCGGATTGGTGGTAAACACTCCATTCTTATAGGGGAGCCCGACTGTCTCATCGACCCTATCACCGACAGCAAACACCACTGAATCGCAAGGGAACTCGTAGTACTCTTTCAGACCGACAGCGACCGTATCCTCTCCCTTGGGATCGAGCCGATTGTCTTCCATTTCGAGTCCGCGAACGCGATTGTTGGAATCAATGAGAATCCGCTTCGGAGAGGCAAGGAAACGAAAACCCATCTTTGTCTCAGACACTTTTGGTTCGCACTTGGTAAACTCGTCGGTAAATGCCTTCAAAACTTCCTCAGGGTTCTGTCCGACCTTGGTGAGGCGGTCCTTGATACGGGCAAACTCAGCGTTGATCCCCTCAAGATCCATATTGGCACAGATACTCCGAATCTCCTTGGGATTGTATTTTCGTTCAACCGGTCCACGTCGCACGATCGCCGTAACTCGTTCGACCTGTTTATAGCGGGTTAACCAGTGGGCAATGTCCACCATCACGTCACCAGCCCCGATCACCGCAACGTGCTTTCCCATGTCAAAGGGGCGATCTCCAAATCCCGGAAGCCGATTGAAGTGATAGACGACGTCTTTTGCGTGAAACACACCTTGTGCAGAATCCCCTTCCACACCAATGGCTTTGGTTCCCTGAGCACCGATGGTAAAGACAACCGCGCTCGCCCCTAGCCCACACACCTCTTCAACTGTGAGATCCTTTCCATTCCCAATCGTGACGTTCCCTAAATAATGGACGTTCTTCTGTTGAAGGAGCTCCCAGTACTGTTTTTTAAGACCCCCGCGGAGCTTCAACTTGGATGGGAAGATCCCATATTCCGCCAACCCACCGAACTTAATGTCACGGTTTAGAATGATGACCTCGTGCCCGATTTTTGAGAGAGCAGCCGCCACTGCCATACCAGCCGGCCCTGCTCCTGCCACGATGACGACATGTGCTTGCGATCCGCTCATATTCACTCGTCCTTCACGATGTACGTAGAAAAGCCTTGATTATCAACGATCCGCGGACTGTAACATAGCGATTCCTGCACTGTCAAAACGGATAGCGCATTGACAACTAAAAGGAAAGAAGCTGGCCCATGGCCACTACTTGCACAGTTCTCACCTGTCGTCTACAATCCTCCGGCTTCTGCGGAGAAGCGCTGCGGGTCACACGCGAGATCCGTCTCGGTCTTGCTTCCTAGATATCCAGGATCTCCGGTGCCTCTCTCGTTCAGAATAGGCAGAGCCATCACAACCAGTGAGACTCGACAAGGTTCTTCATGCCCTCACACCCGACGACTGCCCCATCAGACACTGGCCCCCAACCGACTTCTATTTACTTCCATCCGGCTTGCATGGATGGTCAGCCTTTCTCTCCCAGGCAATTGCGCCCGGACGAAGCCTATCTTGTACCGGACTTTGATCAGGCAGAAGTACTCATTGCCCAAGGCATCAATAGCGCTCGCGTGGCAGTGAGTGCTCATCGTGCGGAATACTCTCAGGTGGCGGGAGAACTGCAGCTCGTGCCTACCTCACCATTCACATTTGACGAATCCATCGTTGTGATCCTTCCGACCTATAATGAACGTGCCAATCTGGAGGCACTGGTTACGGCAATCGGCCGATATCTCGTCACCGATATTCTGATTGTGGACGACAACTCACCGGATGGGACCGGCGAGCTGGCTGATCAGCTCAGCACCCGCTGCCCTCATGTCCATGTGCTCCATCGGCCCCAAAAGGAAGGGCTCGGGCCAGCCTACATCGCGGGCTTTCAGTGGGCCCTCCAGCGACCGTATGATCGAATCATTGAGATGGATTGCGACTTCAGCCATGCCCCGTGGGATCTTCCCCGCTTAGTTCACCGCAGCCACACAGCCGACTTGGTCATTGGAAGTCGTTATGTGCCTGGTGGTGGAACGGAAAACTGGAACGCCCGCCGACGCCTTGTATCCCAATGCGGCAATCGCTACGTGAGCCTTTTTCTGGGCTCGATTATCCGGGACTGGACCGGAGGCTTTCGGTGTTATCGCCGCGGACTGCTGGAGGAGATGGCCTTGTCGACCGTGCAAGCCAAAGGATACATTTTTCAAGTCGAGTTAGCCTGGCGAGCCGTACAGCTTGGAGCAAAGGTGTCCGAACTCCCCATTCGATTTAGCGACCGTGTCTTAGGCCAGAGCAAGCTTGGGTGGTCATCGATCATCGAAGGACTGATGGAAGTACCCAAGATGTGTTTCAGATGACCAGCCAGGTGCTAGCCCGCATTATTCATGATTGTTCGTGGCGAAATCGCCCAACCGCGTCGTGAGACCGGCGCGCGGAGCCCTGAGGACCAGAGGCGTACTCGTGCAGTACGTCGAGGGTCTGAGGGGCGAGCCCGCTGGCCCCAGGCTTGTCGCAACAGCGGATCGGCGATTGCAGCAGAAGAGTCATGAATAATGCGGGCTAGGGTTCTCGCCTCCCAGACTTGTAAGCCTGCGCACTCGTCCCCCTGCTGAAGATACCAACGGAGAGATCAGCTGGGATCCCGCGAGCAGAGGAGCTGACCGTTCGTGCAGGTCCTCATGAGCAATGTGACCGGCTCAGAGGATCCAAGTTTGGTTAAATCAATAACCAGCTCATCTTTAGCGTTGGCAAAGATCCCATCAAGCAAGCTGCTTTGCAGGGGAATTATCGCCTCAACCGGCTGAAAGAGTAGATCAAAACCCTTGGCCGCAGTCGGCCTCATAGGATAGCGGCGGTCGTAGATCATGCCATAGGCTGGAATACCGTAAATGATCCGCCAATTACCCAGCAAAAAATGCAACTCCGCGCCATGGATATACAATCCACCCGTCGTAATAATGCGCCGAGCAAATGTTTGCGGTTGGCTGAGATAAAACGTGACACGCTCGTTATAGGAGGCTTCTGCCAATGCTCCCGCCAGTTGAGCCGACAAGAGCGTAATCTCCTCATCCGTGAAAGCCTGAACCAATGGAGACTCTCCAAGAAACCACCGTTGCAGAGCGGTCCGGTGCTCCTGCACCTTCATTCCCGTCAAGATTGTACGTATGGTTCCCGGTTCTATGAGAAACGGGTGAGTATGGTGAGTAGGTGGCCATTCAGCGAGCACATCGGAATCTTCTTCGAGTCGCACATAATTCACAGGATCTTCGTACACGATCCGTGAGGGGATGTGTGGTACCGCGCAACCGACCAACAATACTGGAGAAAGGGTCAGCCATACGATAACAATCGACATCACTGTGTTCAGCTTTTGATCGTGCGTCCTCCGATCGTTCACCCCTCCTTCCCCCTTGTACCTTTTCACCCCTCGCTGATCGTGACCGTCATTTCAGCACGCTCCAATGGATTGTCCCTGCCGTCACGTTTCATCGCGACAATCTTGTCGGCGACGTCCATACCGCTCACTACCTCTCCGAAGACGGTATATTGCCAATCGAGGAAGTTTGCGTCGGCGACACAGATAAAGAACTGCGACCCGGCGCTATCTGGATCATTCGATCGGGCCATCGAGACGATGCCTCGCTTATGGGGAGTACTGTTGAACTCTGCCTTCACTTTGTACCCAGGCCCACCCATGCCATGCGAGGAACGATCTGGACTCTTGCTGTTCGGATCTCCACCTTGAATCATGAATCCTGGGATTACTCGGTGAAACGTTGTCCCATTGTAAAATCCCTCTTTGGAAAGCTTGATAAAGTTCGTGACATGACCGGGCGCCACATCTGAAAAAAACTTGAGCACAATGTCGCCTATCGGTTGCCCCTTGCTCGTCACAGCAATGGTTGCTTGGACTTTTTCACTGTTCTCAGCCATTCGATCTATCCTTTCTCGCATTATCGAAAGAGAAACGGCGGTGGCGCAACTCCGGCCTCCAACCCCTCATTCACGGCAATCCATGAGCTCCCGTCGTCGCTCCGGAACACCCCGGAACTTGTTCCGGCATAGAGTCCGGTCTCCTTGGAGCCAATCAACACCTGGATAGCCTGGTTCGTCAATCCCCTGTTCACCGGAGTCCATTGCTTCCCCTGATCCACGGTCTTAAAAATTCCGTTCCCCGTCGCCACAATCAATGTCCGATCGCTCGACACAATACCCCGGATGGAATCATTGGGCAATGCCCGACTGATCGGTCGCCAGGTCAGTCCACCATCGGCACTGCGGAAGACGCCGCCGTCGAACGTTCCGGCGACAATGTTCTGATCGTAATCAATGACGAGGACGCGGATGAAGTTTTCGATCATCCCTTCATGATCTTTCAAGCCATGATGTAACCGTACCCACCCTGATGACCGAGGGCTGAACCGAAAGAGGCCTTTCCCTGATGTTCCGGCGAATAACGTGCCATCAGCCGAGCGAGCCAGGGCATGAACCAAAATATCGTCCAATCCTGTCGTGACGGGAATCCAACGATCGTCCGAGTGCCGCAGACGATACACACCATCACCTGTTCCAGCAAAGAGTTCCTGATCAACTGCCAGGAGAGCCTTCACCTCCAGCTGTTTGAGCCCAATACTGACCGGCTGCCACGAGTGGCCGTCGTCTCGGGAGCGAAACACCCCTCCACGAAACGTCCCGGCATAGACCGCGCCATCCTTGGTGGAGGACAGACTCAATATAAACGGATCAGTCACTCCCCCCCCCACTCGAACCCATGTTGAACCGCGATCGGCGCTACGAAAGATGCCGTGTCCAAATGACCCGGCGTAAATCGTCCCATGGCCGTCCATGACGAGCGCTTGCACGCTGGCAAGGGATTGTTCAAATGGGCCAGGGGATGATGCAGGATCGGCCGCCGGGATCAGAGTCGGTGACGACGTGAGATGCTCCTGAAAGGCCTCACCCTCTGCCACATACTGAAAACCACCCCCCACGAGCATGGTCACTGTGAGAACCGAGATCCGACAAGCTTTTTTAAATTGAGCCGTCATCGCACCCTCGTTCCCGCAGTATTGATCGGCAGATCCGGGTCAAGCGGCAAATCAACGTCACGGTGATTCGGATTCCGTCCAAACAACCGTGCGCCAAGAATTCCGACCTCATACAGCGCCACCAGAGGAACGGCCATCAGCAACATTGTAAACAGTGTGGCATCGGGCGTGACGACCGCCGAGACGATCAGACAGAGCAAGATCGCATGCTTCCGGTACCGGGCGAACGTGCGTGCGGAAGCGAATCCCGTCATCGCCGCAAGTGTCATGACCAACGGTAATTCAAACGCACACCCGAAGATCAGCAAGAACTTCACATTGAAATCAATATAAGTCCCCACGCTCAGTTCCGGGGTAATGTCGCGATCCAACCCAAAACTCACAAACCACTCGATCACGAGCGGCAGAATCACCACATTGCAGAACACCAAGCCTAATGCGAACAACCCACCGGCAATCATAAACAGCGGGATGGCCCAGCGTTGTTCGGTCGGCAACAACGCTGGTTCAATGAACTTCCAACACTGGTAGAAAATGACCGGCAGACTCAAGATCACCGCCGCCAACAACGAGACCTTGATCGAAGCAAAGAGCGCTTCCGTCGGCCCATAAAATGCCAGCTGGTTCGGGAACGGGCGGTTCAGCCAGGCCACCATCTCCGACGAAAACGTGAACGTAAGCACCAGTGCGCTCACCATCGTCGCCCCGATGATGAGCAATCGCCGCTTGACGGCTTGGATATGAAGAGCAAGCGGATGCACGACGTGCTGCATAAAACCGGCTAAGGATCCTCAGTATGTCTGACAAGTGGTTGCTTACCGTGCTGGCTCCAGTTGTTGGTCCCGATACAGACGAATGAATTCTGCCAGCTTGTCTTTCTTGACCAATTTCTCTTTTTGAATCCGTTTTTTCTCGATCTCTTCGTTTGGCGTCAGCACATGACGCCTTTGTAGCTCATTGAGCTCAAGATCCAGGCGATGGTGAGACTCTTCCAGCTCTCGAAATTCGGTGTTGGTGTGGCGAAGTTGTAACATGATCGCATCTTCCGTCAACATACGACACCTCCCCTGGTTAGAGTGAATCTGGTAACGGTGAGTCACCTCCTGAGCGGCCGGTTTGATCGCGCTGCCGCCCACCTGGCAGTACAAGCGGATCCATTTCCATTAAGAGTGCGTCTTCTGTGGGATGGGTGTAATACTGAGGACGCCTGCCGACCGGCATAAACCCCATCTGCGTATACAGCGACCGTGCAGCTTCGTTCGAGGCTCTGACTTCAAGGATCGCTCGAGTGGCGGCCTGTTCAAACCCCTGGCGGCAGGCCTCCATCACCAATGCCCGTCCCACTCCCTGCCTGCGCATCGTCCCTTGAACCGCCAAATTCATCAGCCGCAGCTCTTCAAATACAATCCAAAAGCAATGATACCCCAGAATCGCTGAATTCGCTTCTCCCCTCGACCGATCCTGGCTCAACGCGACAAGAAAATGTGCGAAGGGATTCCCCGTCAACTCAGCCTCCAACATTTTGCGCGTCCAAGGCGCCGAGAAGCAAGCCTCTTCTAGTGCAACAATCTCGGACAACATGTCCGCTGTCGCGGAAAGAATCTGCAGGTCCGACATCGCGCTACCACCACACGGATGAATCACGCCCTCGATCGTTTCCGGCCTCGCGCCAATCGCTCTGCCGTCTTCCGCTCAACACGGATTTGACGCCTCGCGACTGAGGAAAGCCCTCCTGACTGTTCATATTGAATATCGGCCTCGGCCCGTTGGACATAGAGCGGAGCCACGACCTCCCCAGCAACCTCCCCTCGCTGAAGCCGACTCATCCCGACACGGGCAACCGAGACGGCCGACGGTGAAAAGAGCTGGTCTGATCCGACCCTTACCATGCCCGCCTTTGTCAGCAGGTCGTGGGTCTCTGGTGCCATCGCCGCCCATCCCGCACCATAAACCAATGTCGGTTCATGAAGACTCTGAACGAACGCCTGTTCCGTCCCGACCTGCTCACCGAGTACACGCTCGATATCCCCATCCACACCCCGACGAAAGATAGCCCAATACACTTCTCCCCGACGGCTGGGCAACAGAGGACAAACCGGCATCGTGCTGTCCACATTCCAGGCCATGGCCTCCAATGTTGGAACAAGAACCAGGGGAAGTCCGGTTGCGGCCCGGAGTCCGAGGCCTGTGGCGAGACCGACTCGAATCCCCGTAAACGAGCCAGGCCCAGCTGAGCAGATCAGCCCGCTCAGCTCATGAAGTTGCACTCGCGATTGCGTCAGCAGGCGATCGATGGTCGGCAACAGCAATGCACCATGGGCCCCACCGGCCTCCTCTCCATGCTGGGCCAGGACGCCGTTTTCATCAAGAATCGCCACACTCTGCCACGTCGTGGCCGTTTCAATTGCGAGGATCTTCATCGTTGGTTACAAGGTCTGTCCCAAGTCTTCCGCTGTGATCGTCTGATTCTGATGCAGTTCATGGAAGGTGACCTGCAGAGCCCCCTGCCCTCGGCCATCCTCAAGAGAAATTTTGAACGGGCGCAGGGATCGAGTCTCTGCATCGGCGAAGGCCTGCGACGACACGGGACCTCCCTCATCGAGAGGCCTAAAATCATCGTAGTGAATCGTGGCGTCAATCTCCCCATCCCCGCCGAGCCGCTCCTCCTGCACCACCAGCAACCGATGGTCAAACCAGAGACGGCGAATGAGTGTCCTCGACGAATGGCCTCCTCCACGTGCCACCCCGTAGACATCGAGGCGATACCGACTCCGCTCCAGTACAAGCTTGGCAGTTTCTTCTCTAGCAAGCGCATTCGCACCCAACAGACCTCCGATGGCCCATGCACTCAGCTGAGAGAACCGAGCAAGATGCCCCTGGTCTTTTAAATCGGTTTGAGAACCGGTATAGACTTTTCCTTCCATCGGGAGCCGGAGCCGATACCACTCATCGGCTTGGACGAACTCAAACACTTCCCCCCCCAACGGAGTAAAGCCTTTCAGCCTCAGGGCATTCGGCCGTCGATAGTACACCGTTCCCTCGACTCGGGAGAGGATCGGAATCAACCCACCCCGTACCTTGACGCTGAACAATCCTTTCATGGACGAGACTGCGGCGTCACGTTGGCGTAGCAGGGCGGTTAAGTCCTCAACCGTGACTCGTTTGAGCGGCAGCTCTTCCTTGGGACCTAACGCGGTGCAGCCGGCAAGCAAGACGAGCGGCCCAAGGAGCAAGACCAAGAACAGACGCGTGATGATCATCTGTGGTGACCGTTCCATCCCAACCAACACACTACGCCAAGACCACGTCGAGCGCCTCTCTGACCTCTTGAATCCCAATCAATTCCATCCCCTCGATTGGGTCCAGCTTCGTCAAGTTTCGCTCAGGTAAGAGGCAGCGTTTGAACCCCATTTTTGCCGCTTCACGGATACGCGCCTCAGCCTGACTGACCGCGCGAACCTCTCCGCCTAAGCCGATCTCGCCTAACATCAGAAACCCCGGTTCGATAGGGACATCCCGCAGGCTCGATGCGACTGCCGCCACAATTCCCACATCAATCGCGGGCTCATCGATGTGCATGCCACCCACGACATTCACATACACATCCTGTCCGGAGAGATGCACGCCCAATCGTTTTTCCATCACCGCAAGCAACAGAGAAACACGATTCAATTCCACCCCATTCGCCATCCGCTTGGGCATGGCATAGCTCGTCGATGACACCAACGCCTGCAGCTCGACCAGGATCGGTCTTGTTCCCTCAAGACTCGACACCACCACCGATCCCGCACTCCGCTGGGAACGTTCAGCCAAGAACAACTCCGACGGATTGTTCACTTCTTCGAGCCCGGCGTCTTTCATCTCGAAGACGCCGATTTCGTTCGTTGATCCGAATCGATTTTTCACGGCACGGAGAATTCGATAGCTGTGGCCCTTGTCACCTTCGAAATACAACACGGTATCGACGATGTGCTCCAATAACCGCGGCCCGGCGATCGCCCCTTCCTTCGTGACATGTCCGATGATGAAGACCGGTACGCCGGCGCGCTTCGCAAACCACATCAGTTGTCCGGCCACCTCTTGCACTTGACTGATGCTGCCCGGCGCAGAGGTGATCTGTTCCGTGTACACGGTCTGAATGGAATCGACGACCACCGCGACAGGTCGTACTTCCTGGACCGCCTTTAAGATCAGTTCGAGTGACGTTTCAGCCAGAATCAACAGATGCGGGTGTTCGATCCCCAATCGCTGTCCACGCATTTTGATCTGCCGAGGTGATTCTTCCCCTGAGACATAGAGAACCGGAGCCTCCTTCGTCGCCAACCGTGGCAAGGCCTGGAGCAACAACGTAGTCTTCCCGATTCCGGGGTCACCACCGATCAAGATCACCGCGCCGGGAATGACACCACCTCCCAAGACTCGATCAAACTCGCCGATGTGGGTCAACCGACGATCCTCGCCCACCACCTCGATCTCTGCGATGGGTGTGGCCTTGGCTTGAGCGGTTTTCAAATCAGCAGGCCGGCCCTTGCCGGTTGCCGCTTGCCGCTCTTCTTTCATGGTATTCCAACCGCCGCAGTCGGGACAGCGGCCGAGCCATCGTGGCGATTGATGGCCACAAGCCTGGCAGGAAAAAACAACCTTCGATTTCAACGATGAATCCTCACAGATAACAATCGCCCCCTGGCTATCTTAATGGATGGAGTAATGGAAGGAAAGGACCACGCAGTACGATGACACTGGGCTCGCATCTCAAGACTTGTGCTGTACCATCCGATATTGTCCAGTGACGTATTAGCCCATAGCAACCACCCATGAAAAAGCAAATCCGAATCGAAGAATTGACGCTGGGCATGGTGATCGACAAGCTCGACCGGTCTTGGTTGAGCACACCGTTTTTTTGCCACAGGATGACGATCACCTCCGCCAAGCAAATCGCGCAGCTGAAAGCCTGCGGCGTACAGACTCTGACCGTCTGCATGGAGGCCGAAGAGATCCGTGAAGAAGCACCGACACCCTCGACTCCTGAGGACACACCCGTCGAATCAACAAGCAAGTTCACGGATCCCATCCCATCCCCCACTCCGACATATGTCCCATTCGAAGAAGAGTTACCGGCGGCCAAGCAGGTTTATCAGGCCGCCAAGGCCGTCGTGCAAAATGCGATGCAAGACGTACGGCTGGGACGAGCGCTCAATGTCGATGCCGTGCAAACCGTCATCACTGACATGACCGAGAGTGTCTTTCGCAATCCGGACGCCCTCCCCAGTCTGTCACGGCTCAAGCGATTCGACGAATACACCTTTTACCACTCCGTGAACACGGCCTTGCTCGCGATGTCCCTGGGCCGGAGCCTTGGCTTCGATCGGTCGATGATCCATTTAGCCGGCGTCGGCACACTCTTGCACGATATCGGAAAGATGAAGGTCCCTCTCGAACTTCTCAATAAACCTGGTCGGTTCGAGCCTCATGAAATGGAGATTGTGAAACAACATGTGCTCAGGGGTGTCGAAGTCCTTTCCAGCACGACCGGCCTGGGCGACACATACATCCAACCGGCACTAGAACATCATGAGCGAGTCAACGGCGCCGGCTATCCGCATCGACGCGCTCATCAAGACATCAGTCAGGTCGGCCTCATCACGGCGATTGTCGATATCTATGACGCCATGACAAGCGACCGGGTCTACCATAAAGGCAAACCGGCCCATGAAGTCCTCCAATTGCTGTATCGGCTCTCGCTCGAAGGTCACCTCGACCCCACACTCGTGCAACGATTTATCCAGGTCGTCGGAGTCTATCCGGTCGGATCAGTGGTGGAGCTGAATACCGGTGAGACCGGTATCGTCAAACGGATCAACCATAATGCGCCACTGGCACCGGTGGTACTGTTCGTCAAGGGCGCAGGAAATACGCTCCTCTCACACCCGCAGGAAGAGGATCTCTCTCAGCAGACAGCGACACCCCCTCGGAGCATCAAGGCTGTCCTCCACCCCCACCAGACCGGTATCGACCCAGCACTCTACCTCGATAAAAAAGCGGCATAAGCTCCCCACCACCGCAACAAACCAATCACCATGTTTAGCCACTTACCCATCGATATACACTCTCAGCCTCACCTCACTTGGAAAACAGCCAACAAAGACTCCCGACCCCTATTATATTTGCCAAATTAGAATTCATCATCGCCAATACGTTGACGCGCACTCTCGTGCAGGGCGTCAAGTTTTTGAAATCCGCTATCACGTGTAACTACTTAATATTCAAAACATTGAGGAATCGAATGGTGGAGACTTGGCGCGGCTCTTGCTTTACTTCATCAACAGTTGTGCACGTAATCAACCTAGGAGGAATCAATGGAATGTCCAAAGTGTAAGGGGACGATGATGTTGGAGCGGTTCTCAGACTTCTTTCTCGTCTTTTATGCGTGGAAATGTTTCAACTGCGGCGCCATTATCGACCGCACCATTGCTGAGAATCGCCGAAAGAGCCTGGCAGCTCAAGAATCCCAAACCGTCGCCACGCGCTGAGGAATCATGTCCTGATTCGAGCTCGGATTCCGAGCCTGCATGGGTACTGCAGCAGTCGCGACTGATGACAGAGGTTCCTGCCAACAATTCTTTCAAGTCGACGGCATCTATTTTGTCAGGTGATTGGTAGGGGCCGAATGTGGTTGAGACTGATATCGTCAATCTGCGCTTCTCAGCTCAAGCCGCCTCAGAAGCGCTCGCTCGCACGCCGTCGAGGACCCGAAGCAGCGCATCGATATCCCCGGACGGAAACAGTCCATCAGGTCCGTATGGAGCAATGTCCGTGAACGGCGACTCGTAGAGCCGAGCCGGTTCCATCACGCCATGCTCAGTGAGGTGATCGACGATCAAATTCACAAATTCCAGTTGGTTCGCAGTCAGAGTCTTCCCGTTGATGAACACAGCCAGTGCATCTTTCGCAGCACTCCGATCCATCCCAACCAGAGACCGGACGAAGAGTCCCAACCCTTTGGCTTCACGTACCGAATGACGGATATCATCCGGGGCACCTGCCCCACTCTTGCCAAGCAACTGCTCCAGCTCTGCGAGGTCCGAGGTGGTAAGCGGCTTATTCATGCGCAGCTTGGCGACCGCGACGTGGTCGAGATGCTGACGCAGGAACGCCCGCGCTTTCGCGACAAACTTCGCGTGATCCGTCCCGACGGATAAACCAAGCAGGGTGAAACTGGTCTCGCCGCCCATCAGATCTTCGAAATCCGTGTAGACCGGTTTGCGTTGGCGCTTGTCGATAAACTGCACCAACCCGCGCAGTCGACGGCGCATCACTTCCAGCATCGCTACGGTTATATCCTGCCACCACTCATCGCTCTGAATATCCTGGATAAGCAGCAGCTGCTCGCGAACCATTGGGATAGCACTCTTCTCTTCTAATAATCCCGCAATTTCCTTCACGCGATCACGCAGTCTGGCAAATCCTGGTTCGGCACGAAGCACCGCGAGCTGGAGATTGAGTACGAGCAAATCAAAGCGCTTCGCCTCTTCGTTCTCAGGGTCGAGCTCAGAGGGAAGCCCGGCAATCTCATGAGACAGTTCGGCCAATGCCTCGTTCATCAACACCACCCAGGCCTCGGGCTTGGCGTATTTTTCGACCAGGCGCCGATGGGGTCGCACTACAAAATTGTCGAGATTCATCGCAGTCACTTCCCGTTGCAGCAGCTCCGCAATGGATCGTCTCAGGTCCTCTTGCGTCGACGGTCCACCGTACGTGGCCAAGGCTTCCCTCACCGCCGTCACGAGTGTTTCCTGAGAAGCGCTATCCAATGCAGCAAGCAATTCCAACCGTGCAGTGAAGAGCCGCTTTCCCAGCGAGGCACCCGCAGCTCCCTCGGTCTCAGGAATATCCTGACTGAAGTATTCGAGATTTTGACAGTAGTCGAAGAGATAGAAGAATGTTTTGTGCTGACCTGGCCCGAACAGGTCGGGGCATAGCCGCGTCCCGCGCCCGACCATCTGCCAGAACTTCGTCCTCGACCGCACGAGCTTGAAAAAGACAAGGTTCACCACCTCCGGCACATCGATGCCGGTGTCAAGCATGTCGACCGAGATCGCAATGTGCGGCGCCTTGTCCTTGCTCGAGAAGTTATCGATGAGACTCTGCGCATACTCGGTCTTGAAGGTGATCACACGAGCAAACTCACCCCGGTAGTGTGGGTAGTTGGCATTAAAGCGCTCAGCGATGAAGTCGGCATGCGGTTGATTCTTGGCGAAGATGATCGTCTTGCCCAACCGGTCGCCACCCGCGACCGTAAGACCTCGCGTCATCACATGTGCCAGCACTTTGTCCACCGTATCTTTGTTGAAGAGCCACCGGTTCACCGCCTCGGACTCCACCCGGCTAGGGACGGTGCCGTCCTCGTCCCACTCCAGCGCATCCCACTGGTCCTTTTCCTCTTCCGACAATTCGGCATACGTAATGCCCTCGCGCTGGAACCTGAGCGGCACCGATACCGCCTGTGGGGGCACAAGAAATCCGTCTCGCACCGCCTCTTCCAGCGAATAGGCATCGGTCGGCACGCCGTCCTCCAAGTCGAACAGGCTGTAGGTGTTGCGGTCCACCTCATCCTTCGGGGTCGCCGTCAACCCGACGAGCAGCGAGTCGAAGTACTCAAAGATCGCTCGGTACTTCTGGAAGATTGAACGGTGGGCCTCGTCGATGATCACGAGATCGAAATGGCCGGCGCCGAAGCGCCTCTGGCCGTCCGATGTTTGATCAATGAGCCCCATCATCGTGGGATAGGTCGAGACAAAGACGCGTCCCTCTTCGTCCTTTTCAGTCACCAGATTGACTGGAGAAGCATCCGGCAGGTGTCGCTTGAAGGCATTCACGGCTTGATTGACAAGTGCCACACGGTCGGCGAGAAAGAGCACGCGTTTGGCCCAATTGCAGCGCATCAATAGATCTGCGAGTGCAATGACGGTGCGTGTCTTGCCGGCGCCGGTTGCCATGACCAGTAAGGATTTGCGGTCATGGTCACGCTCGAATGCTTCAGCCACTCGACGGATCGCTCGCGTCTGGTAGTGGCGTTCAACGATGGCTGGGTTGATGGTCGCCTCCGCCAGTGAGCGCCTGGTCTCACGGCGTTGAATGAGGAGCCCCAGTTCAGCCTTCTTATAGAAGCCTTGGACCCGGCGTGGCGGGTAGCGCTGATCGTCCCAGATCCAGTGTTCGTAGCCGTTTGAGTAGAAGATGACAGGCCGTTGCCCGAACTGCCGTTCCAGGCAATCGGCATAGAGCTTCGCTTGCTGTTGCCCTACCCGCGCGTCGCCGCGCGTGCGCTTGGCTTCGACCAGGCCGAGAGGCTTGCCATCGTCACCCCACAACACATAGTCAACGAAGCCCTTGTCTTTCTGGTTGGGCATACCGCTGACCTCGAACTCCCGGTCACGGGGCTGATCAAGCGGCCAACCTGCTTCTTTGAGGAGCAGGTCGATGAAGTAATCACGGGTCTCGGCCTCGGAGTAGTCGTGAGTATCGGGCTGGGCGCTCGCAGCCTTCTTTGCTTCGGCAATCTCGACACGAAGGCGCTTCAGCTCCTCATCGAGCGTCGTCTTGTCGGCGAGTAGAGCGGCAAGATTTTCGTCCTTCTCGCGCAGACGCGTTTCGAGTGTGTGCAACTGCTCGGTCGTCAGCTGGGCTATCGGCGCCGGCCGAGGCAGCATCGCCGGATCAAAAGCCAGCCCTGGATCTGGTCGTGAGACGCGTGCATAGGTGCGCGCGAACCAGTACGCCACGTGGAACAGCTCTCGCACCGCGGCAAGCGCATCTGTTTCTGGGATGGGACGGTGACTGTGCACGGCACGGTTGCCGAGCTGGTTGATCACCCGCGCCTTGCTGAACACCGCCTCGCCTGCCGTCTGTTTGAAGCTTGGCTCGTGGATCAGCGCAGAGAGATTGTCCTGATACGGAAACTTCAGGGTGGCGTCATGCTTGTAGGCCCAGCCCACCACTAACTCCAGCGCACGGCGGGCATAGAAGCAGGCCGTGCGAGGATCGGCCTGCACCGCCGCTTCGGCTTTCGACGCCGCCTCGAAAACGGCGGCCCATTCGTGCTGAAGGAAGGCAAACTGGCTCATCACAAGATGTGCTGTTCTGACTGCTTCATGTCACAGCTCGGTGTCATAGCCTGTCACAGCGTTCAGACTTGCGATTCACAGCGCGATCGATGGCGCACATCTGGCGCAATATGTGGCGCGATTCTGTCGCAATACGTGTCGTGAGTGTGTCGCGATTCATCGTAAGCGCTTGTCTTTTAAGCTATAGCGCCAGGATCGGGCAGCCCCTTCGGCGACTGCGATCCGGTTCTCGACAAGCACCTGAAGGTCACGCTGGAGGAAAACAAACTGGCTCATCACCCAGACTTACCTTCCTACACCTTGCCCGAATCCAGCTCTGCGTTGAGCAAATGCACATAACGCGGATAACTAAACACCCGATCGCGTTGCCGTCGCGTCATCTCCTTCACAATGCCGATTTCCTGTAAGTGTGCGAGCGATTTATTGACCGTCGCGGGAGTCAACCGCGTCGCCTTGACGAGTGCTGCCGACGTCGCCAACGGCTGTTTCTGCATGACCTGATGCACGGCAAGCGCGGACGACGCCGCTCGTCCGAGCCCCACGATGCGATCTCGATCCTTGTCTACCAGAGCCAGCAACCTGTGCGCAGTCATCATGGCCTGTGTGGCAGTGGCCGCAATGCCTTCCGCGAAGAAGTCCAGCCAGCGCTCCCAGTCGCCGTGAAGACGCACACCGTTGAGCAGTTCGTAATAGAGCGCGCGGTGCGTTTTGAAGAACAGGCTTGGGTACAGGAGCGGTTCACGAAGCACGCTGTCCGCGACAAGCTGGAGCACGATTAGCAGCCGTCCCACGCGGCCGTTGCCGTCGAGGAACGGATGGATGGTCTCGAACTGCACATGCGCCAGCGCCGCCTTGATAAGCGGCGGCGTCGGCTCGGGCTTGTCGTTGAGAAAATGCTCCAGCGCACTCAGCGCCTCCGGTACGGCGTCCGCTGGGGGTGGGACGAACACGGCGTTTCCTGGTCGTGTGCCGCCGACCCACACCTGCGAGCGGCGCAGCTCGCCGGGCGTCTTACCGCGCCCCTGCGGGTGATCGAGTAGTGTGGCATGCACCTCGCGCAGTAAGCGGTTGCTGATGGGAAGCCCGCCACGCAACAGTTTGAGCCCCCGGTCCATCGCCGCGACATAACGACTCACCTCCCGCGCGTCATCGATCGGAACACCGGGCTCTTCATGGATTTCGAACAACAGAAGATCGGCCAGCGACGACTGCGTGCCTTCGATTTGGCTCGAGAGGACCGCCTCCTTACGGACAAAGCTGTAGAGCAACAGGTCGGCGTTGGGCAGCAGCGAGGTCACCGCATCGAGGCGGCCGAGTGCGACAAGCGCGTCGTCAAAGCGACGGCGCAACGATGGGCTCCATTCCACCGGCGGCTGAGGAGGCAGCGGTGCCGGCACGAAAGCCTGAAACGGCTCTCCAGGAGATGGCACCGCCACATAGCGGCCAGGTACGGGACGATACATGGTCGTCTGGATCCTAAAATAGCAATCGTCGTTATTTTAGGACAGCGGCGTTTCGTAAAACAATATAAATCGCGGAGTTCGTACCCTCGATGTGCGTCGTGTGGTGCGCTTCCAGGAGAAGGGCGCGCTGGCTCATGCGCCCGATCCAATCTTCCGACAGCGTCGCCGCCTCCAGAAATCCCCGCGCTCGTTCGATCGCCGTCAGCGCGGCGGTGATCGGGTTGGTCATCGTGAAGCGGGGATCAAAGGGCATGGTTACAGTTCTCCCCGGAAGGCGCGATACTGGAGAGAGATGAACACGGAGTTGATCGTGGAAAGTGCCTCTTCGCCAATCTGCCTTAGCCGATCGATCGCGTATGCAATTCGTCCAAATTCACGCTGCAGGGGAAGTTCTGGCAGTCCCACCTTGATATCGAGCACTTTCTCCTGCGAGATATTCTTCATCGACCTACTTGTGCCGGTCGCACGCCGGCCTAACTCAAACCGAAGTTTCGGTTGTCGAAAGAGCCAATGAACAAATCGAGGGTCTGCTCGTGGTTCGTCATGCCACAAGAACCGCCACAGTTTGTCAGGAAGAACCAAGCCCTCCCAGGCATGATCAACGAGCGCTGTTGCGCCAATCAATTCCTGGGTATTCGCGCGACTGAAAAGCAGATCCCCCTTTCTGACAAAGTGCGATGGCGGAGGAACATAACCAGGGGGGAGAGCCTTACTCTCTTCAGGCCGAAAACGCAGGGATGTTACAGCGCTGACCTTCAACACGCGAAGACCGTCTGAATCGTCGTCTTCATCATCTGCCACAAGGTTCTTGCCCGTCTCGAACCCAGCAATGAAATAGCCGACTGTATTGGATGGCCACCCTCGATCGTTTGTAACTGGATCGCCGAACATGTCGAGGAAGATGGATTGGGTGAGGCTGTCGAGCCTCGCGAGAGCGGCGCGGCGCTTGGCCCTTAGTTCGTCTGCCTTGTCCAGAATCGCCGCAATCCGCCGCTGCTCGGCTGGCGAAGGAAGCGGCACAGGTAGATTCAAGAAGATGTCGTCTGGAAGCGTTCGCCTTCTCGCAGTTGTCCCTCTCAGCTTGGTTCGATAGAACGCTAAGGCGCGGGGGGAGCGAAGGAATCGTTCGAGATAAGTCGGCTCAATCTCATGAGTCCTGCGAAGATTCCAGATGTCGTAGGCCGGGCTGACAATCGCCGCATCGTACAGGTCCTGAAACGATAGAACGCCCTCGTCAATAGGAAATCCGACGACGAGCTGGTTTCTATGCACGAGCTTATAGTCGGCGGTATCAGTACTCGCGACGCGCTTCTTGAACTTCGATGCTTGATCAACAAGTCCCTCATGCATCGTCATTGAGAGGATCGGCATGTCGCGACCACCGGCACGCTCAAGAGGAGCAGATTCGATGAGTGCGTCGAGAGCCACCTCCGTGAAGCTCATCCCAACATTTCCTCCACTTCCTTCATTCCCCGCTGGATCTCCTCCTCCAGTTTCGTCAGCTCGGCAAGGATTTCCTTTGGCGGCCGGTGCTCAACTGCCTCGTGCACGACTTCCTTGTATCGGTTCAGCGAGAGGTCGTAGCCCTGCGCGGCAATGTCGGCCTTCGGCACACAGAAACTCTGCGCGGTGCGCGGGCGCTCGCGTTCTGTCCCGGCGCGTTGGGGCCAGCGTGTGAGCACGTCAGGCAAGTTGTTCTTCGGATGTTCATCGCCAATGAGCGGCGTCTTCGGGACAGGGCCAAGTTTATCATCTGGCAAGAGCGGCGTGCGTTTATCGTCAAGGCTCCAACCATCGGCCTCGACATCGTAGAACCAAACGAAGTCCGTGCCACCCGAGTTCGTCTTGGTAAAGACGAGGATCGCGGTTGAGACACCGGCGTAGGGCTTAAACACCCCACCAGGGAGCTTAATCACCGCATCGAGCTTCTGCTCTTCCACCAGGATGCGGCGCAATTCCTTGTGCGCTTTACTTGAGCCAAAGAGAACGCCGTCTGGTACGATTACCGCCGCACGCCCGCCTGGTTTAAGCAGTCGTAGGAAGAGCGCGAGGAACAGCAACTCGGTCTTCTTCGTCTTGACGATCTGGAGGAGATCCTTGGCGGTATTCTCGTAGTCGAGGCTTCCGGCAAACGGAGGATTGGCAAGCACGAGCGTGTATTTCTCCTCTTCACCTGCATGGTCCTGCGCGAGCGAGTCGCGGTAGCGAATGTCCGGACTCTCCACTCCATGCAGCAGCATGTTCATGCTGCCGATGCGCAGCATAATGTTGTCGAAGTCGAAGCCGTGGAACATCCCGTGGTGGAAGTGCTCGTTGGACTTCTTATCATGCAGGAGGTTGGAGTTTCGCTCGCGGAGATATTCGCCCGCCGCCACTAGAAATCCCGCCGTGCCACAGGCTGGATCGCAGATCACGTCAGTTGGTTGGGGCGCAGTCAGCTCGACCATCAGCCTGATGATATGACGCGGGGTGCGAAACTGTCCGTTCTGTCCGGCGGTGGCGATCTTGGCGAGCATGTACTCATAGACATCGCCCTTCGTGTCCCGATCCTCCATCGGCACATGGTCAAGGAGGTCCACCACCTTCGCCAACAGCGCCGGCGTCGGGATGGTGAAGCGCGCATCCTTCATATGGTGCGCATAGGTCGAGTCGCCGTTGCCGAGTTGGCGGGCGAGATCGGCGCGCAGAAATGGAAACAGGTGCTCGCCAACCAGGGTGAACATCTCGGCCGGCGCGAAGTGCTTGAAGCGCGACCAGCGGTAATCCTCGTAGGGCCGGCCCTTGGCGTCCTTGCCTGCCGGGAAGACCCGCCGCTCCATCGGCTTCTTGAGCCGGTTGGCCTTGTTCTCTTCGAGCGTGTGTAGGTCGTCGAGGCGGCGAATAAACAATAAATATGTGATTTGTTCGATCACCTCCAACGGGTTGGAGATCCCGCCGGACCAGAATGAATCCCAGATGCGATCGATCTGATTCTTGATGTCACCGGTGATCATGGTTTGCCTTCAGAAGGGTTCACAGGCTGGTTGGCTTCTCCTCTCTTGGACGAAAGGAAAATCTGCGCAGAGGCATACCGTCTTTTTACAAGAAATGCAATGATTCCTCTACAACTTCTTCCGCACCTCCTTCCAATCCTTCGCCACCTTGGCCTTGCGCGGCACCTCGCCTTTCGACGGTTCCGGCACCATAATCGCTTCAAGACGGCGTTGAAGAAATGCCTCGGCAAAGGCTTTCGAACGGCCAACGCCGACCTTCACGGTCCTCCAGCCGGCTGCATGGAGCTCGTCAATCTTGGTCCCCATCGTGTTCGTATCGATGACAGGTAACGTCAAGAGGTAGCCGGTTGGAAACTTATGGTTCTTGAGCCATTCCCTGGCCTCTGCACTACGTTGAAACCCGTCCCGCCCTTCCACCACATAGATGACTCGGTAATAAAACTGCGTAAGCTTCGCAAGCTCCTCGACCGCATCAGCCAGAGGCTTCCGCTCTGATTCGATCGTGGCACCAACGGATGGCACTCGACTGGGTGCCGGCTGCTCACGCAGCGACGACAGCTCTATCACGAGGATGGGCTGCCGCTTCTCCCACACGACGAGATTGGCTTGGCCTTCAGCCTGATCCACTCGCGGACTCTTCCCGACGCGGACTTGGACTGATACAAGACCTTGTGCCTTTGGAGTGAAGGTCAGGAATGCCCTGCCATCCCAGCCAGTCAACGCCTCGGCGACCACCTTTCCATCGACCACGAGTTCAAGTGGTTCTCCTCCGAGTGCAGCAATGAGCACCAGATGTTTCGAAACGAGTTTGGCTTCGACGGTCGCCGGCTGGCCAGGCGTGGTCAGCGCATCTTTCACAAAAATGGCGGCAGAGCTCTTCTCCGCCGCGAACAGCAGGTCCGGAAAGGCAGTACTGAGCAGGATGAACACGAGACAGGCCCTGCGGATTGAAAGCATCATAAGCCGCACGGCCTTCTGAGAGTTGAAAAACACCGCACAAGATCGCTGATGGCGACTACGCCTTCAATGCTTTCAGGACTTCGTCTGCATGGCCATCGACTTTCACTTTCCGAAAGACCGCTTTCACGTTTCCTTCAAGATCAATGACAAACGTGCTGCGCTCGATACCCCAGTACTTCTTACCGTACATATTCTTCTCTTTGTAGACACCATAAGCCTTGGAGATGGCGGCATCCTCATCACTGAGCAGCGGAAACGGCAACCCAAATTTCTTAATGAACTTCTGGTGGGATTCTCTCCCATCCAGACTGACACCCACAATGGCGCCGCCCGCCCGAAGGATCTGAGACTCCACATCGCGAAAATCACAGGACTCTTTCGTACATCCAGGCGTATCGTCTTTGGGATAGAAGTAGAGGACGATCTGTTTTCCCTTAAAACTCTTTAGCATCACAGCTTTTCCATGCTGATCTGGAATGCCAAGCTCCGGTGCCTTGTCTCCAACCGCCAGTTCTTTGCTCATAGCTCCACCCTTCGTCATGATTGACGTGAATTAATAGCCGCCTGGCATGCCACTTCCGAACGATGATCGACGAGGCGTATAGAGCCCCGGCTTCTTCTTATTTTTGTCCTCAGGGTTGCCGTATGGGGAGAGTGCCGGTGAGTCCCAAATGACTTTGTCTCCAGGAGCGAGATCAGCGGCTTCCAGAAAATGCTTTCTCGCGACTGCTGAATCGCCGAGCGCGTTCAGCGCCAGCGCATAGTTGTAGTGGGCCTGGCCGGATTTCGGCGCTTCAGTCACGGCTTGTTCGAAATACTGTTTGGCTTCTTCAAACTGCTGTGCCTGATACGCCTGTGTCCCCTGTTCGGTCAAGGTCATGGCCTGCGGCCGGGCTTCCCCATCCAGAGCCAGCGGCACCAGCGGCTTTCGCTTCTGGAAACAGCCTGTGCCTACGAGCAGCAGGACTATGAGACCAAGAACCACCGCGCGTGAGATCATACTTGTCATGGTCACAGAACCTCGTTGTTCAGCTCTTCACCTGTTTGCGAGTCTCTTCTTCGAACGTCTTGCGATACAACACATCCCATTCGGCACTCCCCTCAACAAGACCTCGCGAGTACGAGGCTAACTTCGTCCTCACCGTCCGATCAATGTGCTGCTCCTGCGCAAGTTCACCCGCTAACACCTTCTTAATTTCCTTCAACACCAGCTCGTCACTGCGCTTGAGCCGGACACCGGAAACGTTCTTCATAGCCGTGAGAATCACATGCGATAAATGGCTGACCTTGTCTTCCGTCAACATATCAATTTGGGTGAAACGTAAAAGGTGAACGGGCTTATAATCGTGAACCTTTCACTTCTTACTTCTTACCTCTCACCTTTCACTTTATAAAATGATTCCCCGCTCACGCACCAACTTTTGCTTCACCATCTGAAACATCTTTTGGTAATCCACTTGCCCTTGCTCGATCTGCTGCTCATAGGCCTTCAAAAGTTGGTGCACCTCGGCATTCAGACGATCTTCGGCGGATAACTCCTGCGTGATGGCATGATCCAGCGCCTCGACCAGGACCTTGCGGTCTCCAACCAGTTCAAGATCGTCGTGTCGTTGCAGATACCCCGTCAGACTTTCCGCGAGATGACGCACCCGCTCTTTCGACAGTCGCATCGCGTTTACCCCTGCTCGAGCACAATGGAAGGCGCGTGCATGACCTGCCGGAGCTGTGCGGCATCGCCGATAATCTTCCCGACGATATTCACCCGATCGGCCGGCACCGGGTCAACTCCCGTACTCATCGGCGTCCGTCCAAAAAAGATGGCGAGGACTTGCCCGGCACCCCAGAATGCGACATCACCCACTTTGACTTGCGTCGTTGCCGTTTCTCGATGGTCGCGGACTCCGGAAAGGGGAAAATAGAACTCCTCTCCCCATGTATGAACCGGCGCCGTCACGGGAAGCGCCGCATACACTTCATCCGCCGTCTTGGTCTTTCGGAGTTCTGCTTCGAGCTGAACGCCGCCGACGGTAATGCGAATTCGTTTTGCCGGCACAGTCATGGGATCCATCGGCAAACAGTTCCTGGCTGTACTGCTGCACTATACTATTGCAGTTGTAATAGATGTCGCGAACTCTAACTTGTCTCCTACGCGAAATCAAGGCTACAATCCTCCGTGATGCTCACCTCCAGCTTTATCTTCTTGCCCGGCGTCGGTCCTGTCACGGAACGCCGCTGGTGGCAGGAGGGTATGCTGAACTGGACGCAGTTCCTCGCTCAACCTGCAATTCCCGGGCTCTCGACGGCTCGGAAACGTTGGTACGACGATGAACTCCGTACGGCACAATCATCGGCGGAACAGGGCCGGTTGGATCAATTGGCTGCGCGCTTTCCGCGGCGCGAACATTGGCGGCTCTACGGCACCTGCCGTTCCCGCGCAGGCTATCTGGACATTGAGACCACTGGTGCCTCGCCAGAGGAAGGCGACGTCACGGTTGTCGGACTCCATCACCATGGACGCACGCTGAGCCTGGTGCGAGGGGAAACTCTCACGGCAGAACGACTACAGGCCGAACTCGATCACTGCGATCTCCTCGTGACGTTTTTTGGATCCCGGTTTGATATTCCCTATCTCTGTGCTAAGTTTCCCGGGCTTCGTTTGCCTCCTTGGCACTTCGATCTGTGTGTTGCCGCGCGCCGACTTGCATTACAGGGCGGACTCAAGCACATTGAACAGACACTGGGTATCGAACGGAGCGAATCCATTCGGGGACTGGACGGATGGGATGCGGTTCGCCTCTGGTTTCAGTGGAATCACGGAGACATGGTCGCTCGTGACCGGCTCTTAGCCTACAACCGGGCAGATACTGAACATCTCGTGCTTCTGGCAGATCGATTTGCGGAGGATTTGATGACTCAATTAGGCCCGTCGTCGGTCGCGTTGTCTAGCTTTCCCCCAACCGAAACCCGATGAGTACATGGATCGGCATCGGCCGAAGCGAAACCGGTCTGGTACGGGCGTCAAACCAGGACGCCTTCGCCGTCATCGACTCCGCAGGCATGTGGGCCGTCGCGGACGGGATGGGCGGTCACGTGGGCGGCGCGGTTGCAGCCCAGACGGCCATCTCGACGGTGCAAGCCCAAGCGGCGTCCTCACGGGAGCAGCTCCGTAACGGATCTGCCTCACCAATCGATGTATTGACCGCGCTGATCAGCCGCGCGCATGACGCCATCCTGGCTCAGGCCCGCTCCCAACCGAAACTCAAGGGCATGGGGACCACTCTCGTGCTGCTGACAGTCATCCCCGATCAGACCTCCATGGCCTACGTGGCTCACATCGGTGACAGCCGTGCCTACCGGTTTCGAGCTGGGGCGCTGACTCCACTCACCAGAGATCACTCATTGATCGAAAAATACCTTGAGCGTGGCATCCTCACTCCGGAAACAGCCAAGACCCATCCCGAACGACATGTCCTGACTCGCGCCCTTGGCGTCACGGCAACAGCAGCCCCCACGATTGCCGGCTGTGCCATGCACGAAGATGATCTCGTGATTCTCTGCTCGGACGGCCTGACAAAGATGTTGGAGGATCAGGATATCCAACGTGTTCTTTGCAATGGTGATCCCAGTCCGGCCGGTGCCTGTGATCGTCTGATCGCCGCGGCACTCGATCGTGGCGGCGAAGACAACGTCACGGTCGTCGTTGTCGCCTATCGATAAGACGCCGTCGACTTCAGAGTTGACAAGACCCACGAGGGCGTGTACGTTCCCGCATCACCTAGTGAAACCCGTCATACTGAGGGAGTCCTTACATGCGCCAACAGGCGTCGTTTGTTCTTGGAAGTCTCGTCTTTCTTCTCCTCGTCACAACGAATTCCTGGGCTGCAGAACCCTCCGATCCCGAGACCGCCATTCGCCTGATGATACGTGCGAATGCCGAGAAAGACCTCCCTGCACTGTCACGCCTCATGGCCCACGATGCCGACATCGTCAGTTATACCGTCGGTGGTCGCAAATACGTCGGCTGGCCGGATTTCGAGCGGGAGATGCGTGAGGAATTTGTCAACGCTCAGAAAATCGAAATCCCGATCACCGAGCTGAAGGTCTGGACCAAGGGAGATCTGGCCTGGTTCGCGATGGAGGTCGATTATATCCGCTATGTCGGCGAGGGATCAGCCGTCAAACGAACAGTGCTTCCGCTACGAGAAACCGGTGTCCTTGAGCGTCGTGCCGGACGCTGGCAACTGCTGTCGTGGCATGAATCCTTTCGATCCGCTCAACTTGGTGGCCCGCTTGCGTCCCCGTCAGCAGCAGCTGGTGCACAAAAACTCGTCGCTACCGCTCCCGCGTCCATGCCTGATGTCAGCGGAGACTGGGATATTCTCGAAGTCGAGGATGAGAAACGTTACAAGGCCACCCTCGACAAGAGTGGAAACGGCCCCTACACGCAACAAGGCGGCCGGTTCGTCACCACCAAAATTGAAAACCGCCTCTGGCAGGGCACCTGGTATCAGCCCGGCAACGATCGAGAGGGTGGCTTTGAGGTGCTCCTCTCGGACGACGGGAAAGAAGCCAAGGGAATCTGGTGGTACACACGAGTCGATACAAGAAAGAATATCCCGCCGAAGGAACACGGCGGCACCTATCACTGGAAGAAAGTGCCATCATCACCGGCCAGTAGCCAATGAGTCAACCCGCTGCTTCAAACATATATCGACAAATCGGAGTCCGGTTCAACATCATCGCTTTACTGCCTCTGGGAGGTCTTATGTACAGATCCCTCGTTCTGTTTCTTGCAACGTTTTTCATGATCTCATCGGCCTATGCTGACGGGGGTCATGATCACCATGCCGTTCCCACACTGAAAAAACAAGTCGGGTCAAAGATCACTTATGGCGAGAACACGGCGACCTTGACCTTCGGCCCCATCGATCTTCCGACCGGCCACGGTGAAGGTGATATGGGCGACTCCATGCCTCGGTTCAACTTTCAACTTCCTGAGGACAAATATCTCATCGGTTTCAAGTCGGCTCTTTCTACGGTCGAAGGCAAGGAATTGCCCAGAAACTATCTGCACCACATTTTAATGATCAACAACACCAAGCCCAGCGTGTCGTGTCCGGGTGAACCACTCTTCTTTGGAGGAGCCGGTCTCGAAATGGCTGAAACCCACTTCCCTGAGGGATACGGCGTGAAACTCGCGAAGGACGATAAGCTGATGACGGTCGTCGCGTTTTATCACGGCGCTCCTCCCACGAAAAATGTCATCGCCACCTTCACCATGTATTTTGCACCGAAAACTAAACCGGCGAAGGAAATGGAGATTTATCAGGTCGGCGTGAACATCGTCTGCTTTACAAAATTCGGGGATCGCCCTGCGGATCAAACAGACGAAGGGATCGAAATCGGACCGGGTGTCCAAGTCCGTACGGCGCCGTTGAAGTTTAGCATGGACGGTTGCGTCAAATACGCGTATCCCCACGGCCATGACGAGTTGCTCCTGATCGCTTTGGAAAATAAGACCAAGAAACAGACGCTCCTCCGGACCATCCCCGATGCCGAACGGGACGGAACACTCCGTGAATTCTTACCTCATCAGGTGTATAAAGACGCCCAAGGGTTCCCCATCTCAAAAGATGATGATTATGAGATGGTTATGGTCTACCACCACTCTCTTCAAAACAAAGAACCTCAACATGGAATGGGCAACTACTTGCTCTACATGACGCCCGGCTCTTGCCCGGCAAAGAGTGCCGCCCTCATCCACTAGCACGATAATTAACCCGGACCAGCAAGCTGGTCCGGGTTTCCGCTCTCCAGTTCCATTCCCACTAGCTTCGTCTCGATTCCCTCTTTGAGTCAGCATATCCCCATCCGGCACGGCCTCAGCTGAACCTCTGTTAAAAAATCCAAATCCTTAGGTAGAACCGGTACCTGGCTTGTATACTAGGTGAAACCTAGGATTCATACGTACTATATTTCACCAAACACAATAGAACGGCCGTTTATCTCGACGTTGCCCAGTTATGATCACCGCCACATCCTTCCAAACCGATTCCGCCTCATCTGATCATGAGTCGATTCAGACCGTGACACGGTTTCTGGAAGCGATCGGACACCCGACAAGTCTGCCGCGTCTTGCTGAGCACCTTCTTTTGAACTTCTCTGCACTCTCTCGCTATTCACACGGGTCACTGTTCCTATTCGAACGAGAGCATCGCCACTACCGTCAGATGTATACGTGCGGACAAATCAAGAGCCTTGTGGCTCCTTCGGTCATGGCGGTGGACCATCCGCTGGTCCAGACTCTCATCGCGGACCAACACATTGTCGTCGGGCTAGAATCAACTCTTACCCCACAGTCCGAACTTTCACATGACATCCCGGATACCCTGTCAAAGTCCCATACCCTGGCCGTTCCACTCATGACACATGGAACCCTGATCGCGTTTACAGTACTCCATTCTCCGACCACACATGCAGCACTCTCACCCGTAACCATGGAACTCCTGACCGCGATGGCCCAGGGTGCCGCCAATGCACTTGATTCGCTCCTGATTTATGAAGATCTCTGCCAATCCCAATCCCTCTTACGCCGAACCGACCGGTTGCGCTCTCTGGAGATCATCGCCGGCGGGTTTGCCCACGAAATCCGCAACCCGTTAACATCCATTAAGACCTTTATTCAGCTGGCTCCTGAGAGAAAAGACGACAGCCAATTTATCGGGGAGTTCAGTCGCATTGTCCTTGAGGACGTCAATCGGATTGAGCGATTGATTCAAGAGATCCTTGACTATGCCCGCTACATGGAACCCCAGCTGACCGACGAGGACCTCAATGACATCGTCACGTCCTGTCTGTACTTCATCCAAGTCACGGCAGACAGTCGGGGGATCAAGATTGAAAAACAGTTGGCGCCTGAGCTTCCTCGTGGCATGCTGGATCGGCAGCAAATCAAGCAGGTGCTTTTGAATCTCCTCTTGAATGCCCTCGATGCCGTTGGTGAGGGACCGGGGAGCCTACGGGTACGGACTCATCAATTCCAGAAACCAGAAGGTACCCTCTTCATGCAGATCGACATCGAAGATACCGGACATGGAATCGCACCAGAAAACCTGGAACACATCTTCGATCCATTCTTTACGACCAGACACACAAGCACGATGAACGCAGGAACCGGGCTGGGTCTGACCATCGCACACCAGATCATTCAAGAGCATCACGGCGACATTCAAGTAGCCAGCACGGTAGGTCAAGGAACGACCTTCCGCATTACTCTTCCCGCGCTTCATCAGTAGTACCTAAGGAGCCCTTGTGGAAAGCGTCATTCCAAAAAAACGATTGCTATTGATCGATGATGAGCCCAGGGTCCGCGCCTCGCTGAAAATGGTGTTAGAGCCACTGTATGATATCGCCCAAGCGAGCGACGGGCCTGAAGGTCTCGACATCTTCCGCAAGGAAGGCCCTGACCTGGTCCTGCTCGACATCGTACTGCCTGGCACCGACGGACTCGCCGTGCTACAGATGCTCAGAACGGAGCGGAAATCCACCCCGGTGGTCATGCTCACCGGCACCAAATCCGTAAAAACGGCCGTGGACGCGATGAAGTTGGGGGCAGCCGACTACCTCTCGAAACCCTTCGACGTCGACGAACTTCGAATCGTGATCGACCGTGCCCTGAACTCCTCTGAGTTGGAACAAGAAGTCACCCAACTACGGGCCCAAGTCGTCAAACGATACGCGTTTCACAATCTGATCGGAAAAAGCCAGGGAATGCAGGAGATCTACGCAAAAATTGAGCAGGTTTCCGACAGCCGAACCACGGTGCTCATCACCGGAGAAAGTGGGACCGGCAAAGAGTTGGTCGCCAAGGCGCTCCATTACAACAGTTCCCGCCGAGAGCGTCCGTTTGTCGCACTCAATTGCGCCGCCCTGCCCGAGACTCTGATTGAAAGCGAACTCTTCGGCCACGAAAAAGGTTCCTTTACGGACGCCACAGCCCGACGTGTCGGGCAGTTCGAACTTGCAAATACAGGAACCTTGTTCCTTGATGAAATCGGCGATCTCAGCCCGATTACACAAGCCAAGCTCTTGCGCGTCATTCAAGAACGAGAGTTTACGAGAATCGGCGGAGTACAACCGATTAAGGTCGATGTCCGCATCGTCGCGGCAACGAACAAAAACCTCGATGACCTCGTCCGAAAGGGGCTGTTCCGAGAAGATCTGTACTATCGCATCAATGTGATCTCACTCTATCTGCCTCCTCTTCGTGAACGGCCCGAAGACATCCCCCTCATCGCCAACCATTTTTTGGAGAAACGGTTGGAAGAAGCACAGCGTCCTCCTATTGAATTTGGGAAAGAGGCACTGGAACTTCTGACCCGTTACCCCTGGCCTGGTAATGTGCGTGAGCTTGAAAACTTTATCGAGCAGGCATTCATCTGGTCTCAACATGCGACAGAAATTACTCCGGAGCATTTACCGACCTCGATGAAGAGTACTTCGCGTTCGCCATCGCTCCGCGACGACACCCTGGCTGGTCGAATGTCGCTCGAGAAAGCCGTGATGGAATTTGAGCGAGAAATCATTCTCGATGCCTTGAAGCGAACCAATTATGTCCAGACCCATGCTGCGAATCTACTGGGAATCAGCCGCCGAATGCTGAAGTATCGGATGGATACACTCGGTATCGGGCGGCCAGATAATTCAACTACTCAGGATTCCGAACCTCCCATGCAAGAATGACACACTCGTCAACAAGAATGCCACAGTTGTACCTCGTTGATATGTGAAGACTATTCATAAACTTAGCTCACATTCATATATATAGCATTACTAATAATATTAACTACTACATATGCGCACTGATTGTAACCAGTTGATAAGGAACAAATTTTGCTTAATTCTGGTCATGATTCTTCTAGTATAGATCGCATGACGACTTCTGCACAACCTTCCACAAGACCAACCATTCTCATCATTGATGATGAGGTAGGCCCACGGGACGCATTGAAAGTTGTTCTTGGTCCATTTTGTACCATTCACTGTGCTGAGAATGCCCGGACGGCGCTTGAGCTGCTCAGACAGCAGTCGATTGACCTGATTACCCTCGATCAAAAACTGCCGGATCGCCCGGGCCTCGAGCTCCTCCAAGAAATCAAGCTCGATTATCCCGACATAGAAGTTGTGATTGTCACGGGATACGGAAGTCTGAAATCAGCCATGGAAGGCATTCGCCACGGTGCGGCAGGTTACCTACTGAAACCGTTTAATACCCACGAACTGACCACGCTCATTCAGCAGACAATCGAGAAGAAACGGCGACTAGATTTTCTTCGGCGGTACCTCCGCAACTCACCAGAACTTTGGGGATCTCCGGAACAAGGCACCCATGCCTGGCAAACCCTCCAAGCCGACTACTTTTCTCTATCTCCAAACCATGAGCCCGTTGCAGCGATCTCCTCTCAGGATGAGATGAGACTGCTTCCGCTGTTCTCCGACATCCTTGAGGCGACTGACCGTCAGTTATTGAATCATTCGAGTCGTGTGAGTTTCTATGCCACATTGATGGCGGCTCGGCTCAATCTTTCTCTCGCTGACCAAAAGGCCTTGGCTCTGGGAGCCTTTCTCCACGACATTGGCAAAACAACCATCCCTCACTATCGGTTTTCTGACGATCAAGTTCTTCCATCACGAGAACCTGTCTTGTGCCGAGAACATCCTGGCAACGGGGCTCGAATGATTGAGTCCTTGGGGCTCCCAGCTGAAGTAGGACAGATTATCGCTGCTCATCACGAGCGGTGGGATGGACAAGGATACCCCCTTGGACTTCAGGGTGCAGAGATTCCGCGCTTGGCTCGCATTGTCGGTATGGCTCAGTTGTTCGACCATTTGACGGCAGATGCTCCAGGACGCTCTCCCCTTTCCATGGAACAAGCCATTCAACGGATTGCAAACCCGTCGCTGATGCAGTTCGACCCACAGCTGCTGGAACTGTTCATCGACGTCGTGAAGGAATCGACTGCTTCCGTCCCAACCATGACCGCCGTTCCAGCTGCCTAACAGGTTGTTGTCAAACGATAGACCGACCCGGATTGAGAATCTCGTATACAAGCCAGAAGGTCCCGCAGGCTGTTCAGAAAGGCCGCGGCTCGCGAAGGAGCGATGCATCTTCCTCTCCATATGGGGAGCTTCCGAGCACCACGAGCACGCCGCCAGCGGCCTTTCTGAACAACCTGCTACGCTACTCTTGTGCTCCGGCGATCAACTCCGCAGCTGTCGCCCGCGTCTTCTGAGTCACCCGCTCACCGCCAAGCATGCGTGCGATTTCGCTCTCTCGACTGGCGCCGACTAAGGCACGCACCTTGGCCACCGTCCGTCCCTTGACCTCGGACTTTTCAACGCAGAAATGGTGGTCGGCCTGAGAGGCAACTTGCGGGAGATGGGTGATGCACAACACTTGATGATAGTGCCCCAGGGCGCGCAAACGCTTACCGATCGTGGCTGCCACGGCTCCCCCAACTCCCGTATCAATCTCATCAAAAATGAGCACCGGCACCCGATCCACATCCGCAAGCACCGTTTTCAACGCTAACATAACCCGAGAAAGCTCCCCTCCGGAGGCCACACGAGCCATCGGCTTGAGAGGTTCACCGCTATTTGTCGATAACAAGAACTCAACCCGATCAACCCCGTCCGGACCGTACTCGACGCCTGATTCCACAGGCTCCACCTGAACAAGAAATCTCACGGGTCCCATCTTTAACGCCTCGAGGTCTTTTCCGACCAGTCTCGTCAACGAGGTGGCCGCCTCGGTTCGCTTTTCCGAAAGCTGGCGCGCCAATCCAGCAACAACTTGTTGTTGTTCGTGGATCAGACGATCGTGCTGATCGAGCTCACTGCCTGAGCGACTGAGCCGCTCCAGCTCCTCCTTCACCCGGCTCTGCGTAGCGAGCACGGCCTCGATCGTCCCTCCATATTTCTTCTTCATTCTGTGGATGACCGCCAAACGATCCTCGATCGTCGTTAATCGTGATGGATCGGCATCCAGCCCTTCAACATACCCACGAAGGCTATCCGCGACTTCCTTCAAGAGCACTCTGGATTCTGAGACAAGCCCCGCAGTAGCTTTCATCCCTGGATCGAGCTGAGCCAATTCTCCTACCGCTCGCTCGACCAACGCCAAACCAGCCAAAATCCCCTGCCCATCCCCTTGAAGTTGCGCTTGAGCCTCCGATCCCAGCTCCTCCAGACGACGAGACGATGCTAACCGTTTCCGCTCGGCTTGGAGCCCTTCTTCCTCTCCAAGACGACAGGCCGCTTGATCCAATTCTTGTTGCTGAAAGCTCAACACGTCGTGCTGCTGCATCCGCTGGTCGTTCGCAGCAGCCAACTCAGCACGCGTGCGACGGGCCCTGGTCCAGGCTTGATGACTCGATTGATATTGGTTCCGCAGATCTTGCAGACGGCCAAATGCGTCCAGCACCTCCAGCTGAGCTGAGCTGGAGAGCAACGACTGCTGATCATGTTGGCCATGGATATCGATGAGCGTACCGGCAAACTCTTCCAACGTGTGCGCCGGGCTGAGCACTCCGTTCAGATAGACTCGGTTTCTCCCAGACCGGGCGATCGTGCGTCGGATGATGAGCTCGCAATCGTTCGGACCAAGAAGTGCTTGAGCCCGAAGCCGAGGAAGGATGGGATGGGTGGGTGGTATCTCGAAAACCGCTTCGAGCTGCGCTTCATCCTCACCAAAACGGACTTGCTCACTTGACACACGCCCGCCGACGAGCAGCGCAACCGCGTCGATCAGCAGGGACTTCCCTGTCCCAGTCTCTCCGGTCAGTACGGTAAACCCCGAGTCGATTTCCAGACTCAGTCGCTCAATGACGGCAAAATTCGTAATGCGCAGCTCAGTGAGCATGGCTGCGACGAGACGGCCTAGGCAGTCCCAGCATGTTGAGCAAGAAGTGAATCAATCATTTCTTTGAATTGACGCTTTGGCCTGGCCCCGACCAGCTTCTCAACCGGCTGACCATTCTTAAAAAACAGAATGGTCGGAATACTCATCACCTGGTACCGACCAGCGACCTCAGGATTCTCATCGGTGTTCAACTTGCGAACTTTCAATTTCCCGGCGTATTCTTTGGCTAATTCATCGACGATTGGAGCCACCATCTGACAGGGCCCGCACCATACGGCCCAAAAATCAACCATCACAAGCTCCGAAGCCTTCATGACTTCTGCATCCCATGTGGAATCTTCTACCTTCAAGGCATCACCAGCCACGTCTTCCCCTCCTTACAGAGTTAACATCACGCACATATCACAGTCTGATCATCGTACCCTACCAGTGTTTTTAGAGTCAAATACGGATCACCGCCCGGCTTGCACAGCGGGTCGAGTACCCGTGGTCTCCGAGACCTGTGGCGGCAATCCATAGGGTCCCCCCGGAGCCGGCCAAGGCAGTCCACGTTCTCCGTATACCAGCGGGTTCAACAACGTCCGCATGAGGACAGCTTCCGCGTTGCCCACACCACCGACACCGGTAAAATTCAACATAAACCCGTACTGCTCACGATCGGGAAATTTGATGTAATGGAGCCCCAATGACCAACACTTACATGGATTCTGATACAAAGCGACGACGTCCAGTTCCGGGCTTCTGCCCTGCTTGACGTCATAATAGGCTTTGGCCCCGAATGTCCACCCCCAGGGGGTGCGGACTCCACCACCCATCGTCACAAATTGAATCTCTTTTGTCGGCGCAAACACTTCGTTGAAGGAGATGGGATTCCAAATGTCCCCACGTCTCACTCGATTGCCGTCCTTCGTATAGCGTTGCCCGACTTCAAAATACCAGTTGGTCCCCTCCTGAAAGCGGAGATCCGTGTTGAATTGGCTGACAGTCAGCTGATACGGATCAAAAAACGCGTCCATAGTCACGTACCGATTGATGGGAGGCCGCAGCGCCCAGGCTTGAGCGCCCTGACCAAAAATCGGAGTATCCAACTGCGACAGACTGCTCAGCGGAGGGAGATTGTTCCCGATCACGGCTCGCATCCAGATGTCGGAGAACTTCCTGCCTTGGATAGGTACCGTCGCCGGCTGGATTGGCTGGGTGAACGAGCCGAGAAAAGGGGCAACGCCCGGCGTAAATTCACGCGCCAACGTCTGCACGGCTCCGACATGGTAGCTCTGGGCGACGGTGAGATCCAGCCAGTTGAACGCCGTCCTGGTACCCGATTCCAGCACACGACTCCGGAGCATATAGGTCACGAGATTCTTCTTGGGAAGATCGTCGGCTTGATCGATTTGGGCCAATGCTGATTGTCTAGTGCCGGGCACATATTCATAGGTCACCGTCGGTTCCATCGTATGCAACAGACTGCCGCCATCAGCCAGTGAAAAGCGGCGTGTGAGCTTCGAGGTGACATCGACCCCCAGCCAAAAAGTTTCTCGATGTTGGGCGTCCTCCGACTGAGCGCCCCTCGTGTAATAGACCTCCCGGAACTTCGCCTGCGGGCGAATAGCCAGGAGATGTCCCAGTTGAATCGGCTCCGTCGCGATGCCGGGAACAAGATTGAATCGGTTGAGGGTAAACCCATCCTCCCGGTAAAAATTGACGTAGTTCCCTTCCATGCCGTACTGAACCGATGAATTGAACAGAGAGACATAGGGCAAGTTATATCCGGCTTCAGGAAGGCGCTGGAAGGTATCTTTGCCGCCGGCCTGTAACGGCTGCAAATATAAACCCAAGAGATAGAGGCTGCCGTAGGGAAGCCGTTGGGAGAGTAACAGATTCGATTCAGCACTCGGCAGGGCTCGAAGTACGCCCGAGTTGCTCAACTGCTGATAAAAGTTCGGGTCGGTCACCAAATTGGCATTGGCCCGCAGCAACAAGGTATTCGTGAGATATTGCGTATGGCTCCCGGTCACTGTTGCACGGGCTTGTTCACCATTCTTCTCTCCATCGGTTGCACCCGCACCATCCGGGAGTTGTGTCTGCTGCAAGTAACTCAGATACCATTTGCCGCGCGATCGACGGTCTAATATGTAGCGGTACTCAAAATCAGACCCGTATCCCAATCGATTGTAGTAGGACGGTGAGATCGTCACATCCTGACTCGGACTGATCGCCCAGAAAAAGTGGGCCTGCGCACCAAACCCAAACCGACTGTTGTACTTCGGAGTCGGAATCAGAAACCCGGTTTGTCGTCTCGCCATCGGATACGAGAAGGTAGGAAGAGGAATCGTCGGCACGTCCAAGATACAGAACCATCCGCCTTTAAAGGCCAACGTATCACCAATCGTCATGTCCACATCCTTGAAACGAAACCGCCAAGCCGGCACCTCTCCTTCTTGGGCATCACAGTTGGTAAAGCTGCCGTCTTTCACACGATAGTGGTATTCGGACAACCGCTGTAGATATTGGCCCGACACGAGCGCATTTCGGGAAGGAATGAAAAGCTCCCCATGCGTGACAATACCGGCCTCGGTATTGACGTTCAGCTCCAACCGTTCGGCTGTCACATCAGCCTGTACGTCGGTTAAATGAACATGACCGACGGCCGTGAGGATCCCGGGTAGAGCTTGAATGGTGGCATGGTCCGCCGTCAGCGTGATCCCTCCCTGACGAATGACCACGGCCCCATTCGCTTCGTAGATTTCCTGTTCTTGTTGATAGTCGATCCGCTCCGCCGTGATGTCCAGAGGAGTGGAAGCCGAAGAGGATCCGGCACTTCCCCCTGGTTGATCAGCTGCGGAGACAGAAAGCGGTGAGAGCAGAAGCGTGAGGATCGTGAGCAGACCTCCTTGGCGAAGCCACGCGAGAGGATCCCCCATGCTAGCCGCGAATCGGAGACAGATCACAGCCACGTAGTGCCGCTTTGATATCCCCTAGGAGCATAAGGGAGCCGGTGATGCAGAGAAGATCACCTGGCATCGCCCGCCCTCTGGCAAGGGCCACCGCGTCCGTCGGAAGCATCGCCTCTTGCACCGGTCCCGACCATTCATCCAGCACCGCACGGAGCTCGTGAACCGTGGCGGATCGCGCGAGGGCCGCTTGAGTCAAGACGATCTCTGAGACCACCGGCAGGAGTGGGGTGATAAATCCCCGATGATCCTTGTCCCGCATCATGCCCCAGACAAGGATAATCCGTGAATCCGGGTGCTGGACGGAATAATCCGTGAGATACCGTGCAAGCACCTCTGCCGCAGCTGGGTTATGCGCCCCATCGAGCACCACATGGGGTGCTTCGTCGATCGTTTCCAGGCGCCCCTCCCAAGAGACCGTCCGCAAACCTTCCAGGACCGCCCCCTCGTCCAGGGTCATTCCTCGTTGATCGGCTGCCTCCAGGAGCGCCAACGCGCAGGCGGCATTGTCCCATTGGTGGCGACCGACCAAGCCGCACTCCACCCCCTCGATCACATGCGTGCTCCCTCGATACACCAGTCGCCCGTCGCGAGCCTGCTCAAGAGAGAATTCTCGACCAAGACGCCAGAGTGGTGCGGAGCGATCCTTGGCGAGGCGGGACAAGACTTGTTCTGCCTCCGGCCCCATCCGGCCGATCACAACCGGCACGCAGGGCTTAATAATCCCACCTTTTTCAAAGGCAATGGCCTCTTCCGTCGTTCCCAAATACTCTTGATGATCCATGCCGATCGTCGTAATCGCACAGGCCAGCGGCTGCTCGACCACATTGGTCGCGTCAAACCGTCCCCCCAACCCAACCTCAAGGATGGCAACGTCCACTGCTGATTCGGCAAAATGCAGAAAGGCGAGAGCCGTGGTCATCTCAAAAAACGTCGGATGCAGGTCATCCGTCAGCACCGCACGCAATCGCGCGAGGAGCGCCTCGACCCGATCCTCTGGAATCATCTCACCGTTGACACGAATGCGTTCACGAAAGTCGACAAGGTGGGGAGACGTATACAGCCCGACACGTCGACCGGCACGGTGAAGGACCGCCGCTGCCATCGAAGCCGTGGATCCTTTGCCGTTCGTGCCCCCGACATGGAGGACCTGAAGCGACGATTGCGGACGACCCACTCGATCCAATAACAGGCGCATCGTCTCCAGACCCAGCTTGATGCCGTGTTTCTGGAGACCATAGAGATATTCGATCACTGAGGCATCGCTCATCAACAAGCCGGGGGGATACAGGAACCTAAAAATGATTCACGAGGGTACCGACTGTCTCCTTCAAACGCCGACGTTCAACGATCATGTCGATCATGCCGTGTTCGAGCAGAAATTCGGCACGCTGAAACTGGTCGGGTAATTGCTGCTTAATCGTTTGCTCGATCACGCGAGGGCCTGCAAACCCGATCAGGGCCTTGGGTTCCGCAATGATCACATCACCTAACATCGCCACGCTGGCCGTGACCCCGCCGAATGTCGGATCGGAAAGAATGGAGATGAACGGCAGCTTGGCCTCACCCAGTTTCGCCACGGACGTCGATGTTTTGGCCATCTGCATCAACGAGAGAATGCCCTCTTGCATCCGGGCTCCACCCGATGCGGTCACCAAGATCACGGGCAGTTTCAGTTCCAACGCACGATCGATGGCACGACAGAGTTTTTCACCGACGACCGAACCCATACTCCCGCCCATAAAGCTGAAGTCGAACACACACAACACGATACGGCTTCCGTTCACCAACCCTTCTCCGATCACCAGGGCATCCTTGCGTCCGGTCTTGTCCTGGTGAGCCTTCACCCGTTCACAATAGGGCTTGGTATCCTGAAACGCCAAGGGATCCTGCGCTTCCAATCCGGCATCCCATTCTTTGAACGTGCCAAGATCGATGAGTAACCCGATCCGTTCCGTCACGGAAATCGGAAAATGATACTCGCACTTCGGGCAGACCTTGTTGTTGCGGTCGACTTCCTTCCGATAGACGATCTCACGGCAATGGTTGCACTTGAGCCACATTCCCTCGCTGCCTTTTGAGCGTGGAGGAGGAACGGAATCGTTGGGCTTCTCTTTTTTAAACCAGGCCATCGCACCCTCTCATTTCCGAGCCTATTCAGGTAAACGTCACTGTGAGCCCATACCTCGACCGGATATCGCTTCCCATCACGTCGTCCGCCCGCTCACCATCAGCCAACTGAGCAAGCCGACTCCACACTCCGCGATAGAGACCGTTCCAGCTTAACCACACCGGGGTGCGGCCGAGGCCCCACCAGAGGACCACAGCACTCAAGGCCAGCAGCCGGCGCCGTCATGACAGAGTCCGAGAACATCATGGCGCCTCGTAGGGATATCCTCCCCGTCTCCGGAGTCATGCTTGAGTACACCCAATCCCTTGCATGATCGATTGTTGAACGATGGACTGCCATAACCCCGTTGAGAATGGGGCCCATTGTAGCAAATCCGTTGGATAGAATCTCATCCGCCTCGAGCATGCATTTCCAAGTGAGGATCTTCTCGGAGCTGGTCGATACCGATCAGCCCGCTGGACCTGAGGCCGAGCCGCTCGAGCGCCTTTCGCTCCTCAGCTCCACGGTCACGACGAGCCGTCCACAGGGATCGAATCAGCTCTCGCATCTCTGCGGAACCGGCACCCCGCCGAAGTGGTTTCCGTAGATCCACACCCGATGCAGCATACAAGCACAAATACCAAATCCCGTCGGCGGTCACACGGCTACGATCGCAATGGGCGCAGAAGGGCTGAGTCGTCGAGGGAATAATCCCAAAGATCGTCCCATCCGGCAAGCGAAATCGTTGCGCTGGAGCCGCGCCACGCCCTGGAATCGGGATGATCTGGCCGTACCACCGGCCTAACAGATCGAGGATGCGGTCCTGCGACAACACCTTATCCGGATTCCATTCATTCGCGCCTCCGACATCCATATACTCGATAAACCGCACCTCGGCCTGGAAGTGTTTGGCAAACTCAATCACCGGAATCAGCTCATCGTCATTGAATCCACGAATCGCCACCGTGTCGAGCTTCAGATTCGGGAATCCCACCTTTCCGACCGATTCAATCCCCTCGACCACACGTGAAAATTCATCCCGTCTGGTCAATTGGCGAAATCGCTCCGGGCGGAGGGTATCGAGACTGACCGTAATCCGATCAAGCCCCGCTTCGTAGAGTTCTTGCGCCTGTTCTGCCAGGAGGATGCCGTTCGTCGTCAAGGCAACTTCAGTGATGCACCGGTTTTGTCTGAGTAACCGGACCAACCGCGCCAGGTCTCTTCGCAACAGCGGCTCCCCACCTGTCAGCCTGACCTTGTCGACGCCCAAGTCGGTGAAAGCGCCCACCAGCGTCGCCATTTCTTCAAAGCTTAAGATGTTCTCTCGCGGCAGCCAGACATACTCGGGCTCCGGCATGCAGTAACTGCAGCGAAGATTACAGCGATCCGTCACGGACAACCGCAGGCTGCCGAGCGGACGGCCAAAGGTGTCGACCACAGATGGAAGATCAGCACTGATCGATTCTGAACTCACCGGCTTCCTCTTCCCCTCGAAAACTTTTTACTCCTCACACCTTCCCCAATCCTACGGATGTTCCTCGACCCAGACTTCTCCCTCCGGCGTATGTTCCAGTTTCCAGATCGGCGTGATTTGTTTGAGTTCGTCGATGGCCCACCGACAGGCGGTGAACGCGTCGGCACGGTGTTCCGCCCCGGCGATGATGAGCACAATATTCTCCCCGATCGTGATGGCTCCATACCGATGGATAATCAACAACTCGAGAATGTCGAATTCTTTGAGAGCTCGTTCACGAATCTCGCGCAGCTTTTTCTGCGCCATCCCTTCATAGTGCTCAAACGTAATCCCATCGACATCCCTGCCGCGGGATCGATCACGAGCGATGCCCAAGAACGTGGCAATACCACCAATCCGTTTCGACCGGCTCTTTACGCGATCAAGCTCCTGATCAATAGAAAAATTCTCCCGCTGCAGACGGACAAATTGGCTGTCGTCCAGCTCAGCATCCATTGAACTCCCTCCGGCAAAGGGCGGCAACAGCGCGATCTCGTCACCCTCGCTGATCATCGTGTCTTCGTACGCAATGTCCTGATTCACCGACACCAACACCTTCTTCTTCTGAATGAGCTCTCCGATTGCAGGGTGGCTGATCGCGATGGCACGGACTACGTCCTTGACCAGCCGGCCGTTCGCCACATTCAACGACAGGGAACCCTGATTCCCCGCCAGCAGTTTCGTCATACCGAATAACTTGATCGTCACCATCATGGCGTGGCCTTGGCCTCAGCCTTCCCTCGTGTAGGTCCCCGACTTTCCGCCTGATTTCGACAGGAGACAGACCTCGCGAACACTCATTCCCCGATCGACCGCCTTACACATGTCATAAATGGTCAACGCCGCAACCGTCGCGGCCGTCATGGCTTCCATTTCGACTCCCGTCGGTCCTGTCGTCTTGGCCGTGGCTGTAATGGTAATCGAACAGCGACCTGCTGGATCCGGCTGCGGGTCTTCGTTGAAGACAATGTCGACGCTGGTGAGCGCAATTGGATGACACATGGGAATCAGGTCCGGCGTCTTCTTCGCACCCATGACACCAGCGACCTGGGCGACGGCCAAGACATCGCCCTTGGCGATCTTGCCACGTTGAATCTTTTCAAGGGTTTCAGGAAGTAAGAAGACTGTGGCTTGAGCAGTAGCTACCCGTTCAGTCGACTCCTTGGCACTGATGTCGACCATCCGAGCCCGGCCAGATTCGTTGAAGTGGGTGAATTCAGCCATTTTTCTCGTTGAATCAGTATGTTGCAGTCAAGAGCTGGCGGAATTATAGGTGCCGCCAAAGAGGAAGGTCAAGGAAGGGAAGGTGCAACACGACTGTCAGCTACCATTACGGTAAGGATTGGGGTCGGATACGTGTCGCCTCAATGGTGCCTGGACCAGAGAAAACGATGTTGCCCGCGGCATCGTGAATCTCTACCAAAATAGTTCCTTGCAGTTGTTCGCCGCCGCGGATCAATTGAAACTGATACCGAACCTTTTCCCGACCAATCACGACACCCGGTGAAGTGGGGTGATCAGAAGCGCCTTGGTAGAGCAGCACGATCGTGGCCTCAAATGTGTCATTCTTCGAACGGCGCCACTCCCCGTGACCGGAAGTGGCAAGCACGGGGCCAAGCGGAGACTGCGGGAGATAGAGTCGGCGTGACTCGACGAGATTGCCGTCTGCACCGAACGTCAAGAGGGTGGTCAACGGGGAAAGCGGTATCGTGGTTGACTGGGCAACTCCTTCCCACGAGCCTGTTGGCGTCCGATCTTCATGGGCCAATGCAGGGACTCCGACTAGCCCAGCCGTCAGAAGCCCAATCGCACACACCATCCTTTTCACGTGATGCAACGTCATAGTGACCTTTCTGGCTCACGAAAATTTGGCATTCTTAGCCACCCCGTTCCGATTCGTCAAGTCAGTCCCCGGTCAGGGTTGTTCTGACCGGGCACTGTTGGTCGGAGAGAGACGCATCGGGCGCAATCGCCGACTCAGCCTGAAGTACCCCGTGATAAGAACAGCGCTCAATAACAGTCTCAATGGACGCCTGAGAGCGTCTTGCTATACTCCGAGACAGTGCATGGGGAGCTATGAAGAAACTCCTGATGAGCATCGCAGCGCTTGGAGTCGTCGCCATAGCTGGAAGCCTCTGGTGGCTGCACAACTCACTGGATGCTCAGGTCGCTTCCGCTATCCGCCGATATGGGCCTGAGATCACCGGTGTGCCCATCAGTCTCTCAAAAACCACCATCAATCCCCTCGACGGCAAGGCGGCGTTGTATGGGCTGGTGGTCGGCAATCCTGACGGCTTCAAGACCAACCAGGCTCTGTCGCTAGACGAAATCAGCATGACGCTCGATATCAGGTCGTTGACGACCGACGTGATCCGGATCAAAGAACTCACTCTTCTCAAACCGGCAATCACATACGAGTATGCCGCCGGCGGCAGTAACCTCGATGTACTACAACGCAACATCGAACGTTCCATCGGCCATCACAAGCAGAAGGCTCAGCCCTCGGAGTCAGGCAAGAAACTCATCATCGAACATCTGTACGTGAAGTCCGCAAGAGCCCACGTGAGTGCCGAACTGCTCAACGGCGAAGCCGTCTCGGTACCGATCCCCGACGTGCACCTCCAAGACATCGGCAGGAAATCGGACGGAGTCACCGCAGGAGAAGTCACCAAACAGATCCTCGGCTCGATCGTCCAGCAGGTCAGCACGGCCATGACAGCAGCTGGGATACATACCGCCACCAACACCATCCAGAAAGCGGTAGACTCCGCGACCCAGGCCATCAAGAGTCTCTTCAAGTAGCCGGGTGCTGGTCCCATTTCGACTGATCCTTGGCCGCCAGCCCCCTCTTTTTGCAGTCTAGAAAAACACGACCTGTTTCAGTACACTCTCCCGAAGCCTTCAGGTATTTCCTGAGAAGGAAAGGGCTTCCGGATGACGACTTCACGATCTTGCCGCGAGGATTTCAATGGGATTTCTCAGCAAACTGCTTGATATGCCGTCGTTCAATGGCGCGACAAACGCGCTCCTCGTAGAGTTGGCTTTGCTTGAATTCACCGAGTCACAACGGACACACCTAAAAGGCCGTGTGATTGAGCTCTACCGCACGCATCGAGCGTCAACTGAGTCGGTAGAAGTCACGCTGGTGGAGCTGAATCAAACACCACGCTTCTTCCAATTGAACCTGGTGGCCCTTGCGATGAAAGACCTTGGATTGAAGCCGCCGCTCAAAAAGGAAAAATTGAAGCACATTCGTGATCCGTTCGATCCTACCCACGCGGATGGACGCGCACTGAACGCAGTCGCACGGCGATTGAAATGGCAACACGGGATCGAAATCTGGATTCGCGAAGAGCCCATCAGTTTTGATTCCTGGTAACCTGCCATTCGCTTGACAGACCAATTGATCCACGGTTATTCTGCCCACGCTTCCTCGTGTTGGCGACCACATACAGGAGACGTTATGTCCATGTTTGCCTTCCGATCATGTATTCTTGCCGTCCTGTTTATTTCAATGCCCCTCCTCTTTTCGTCATTCGGCCAGGCTGCTGAATTTAAGATGGGAGTCGTGGATCCGCAATCGGTGCTGGAAAAATCTAAGGCAGGGAAGCGGGCGCTTGAAGGACTGAAAGAATATGTATCGACCAGGCAGAAACTCCTGGGCAAAGATGAAGAAGAGCTCCGCAACACCGAGAAGCAGCTGAAGGAACAGGCCCCCAAGTGGACCGACACAGAGAAGAAGGAGAAGGAGGGGCAGTTCCGAACCAAGGTCCAGGACTTCCAGAAACGTGCGCAAGAATTCAATCTGGAGCTCCAGAAGAAGCAGAAGGAATTAGTCGATGAGTATATGAAGAAAATCTCCGCTGCGACACAAACGGTCGCTGAAAAAGGCGGAGTCGCACTCGTTGTCGATAAAGGCAGCGAGCAGACCGTCAAGATCGTGATCTATCACAAGGATGCGATTGATCTCACGGAGCAGGTCATTAAGGAGTTTGATCGAGTCAACAAATAGCCCTGGGCATACAGGACTTCGTTATTCAAGTGGGAAACCAGCTTCCCGCCACGCGCGAATCCCTCCATCCATTGAGAGCACATTCTCGTACCCCATCTGTTGCAGTGCATCAGCCGCCAGGGCTGATCGATAACCTCCCCCACAATACAGCACGATAGAGTCCTGCTTATCGGGCACCACCGACTCGATATCCCGCTCAAGAATTCCCTTCCCAAGATGCCTGGCGCCTTTGGCATGGTCTTGAGCAAACTCATGATCCTCACGGATATCGATGAAATGAAACCGCTCACCTCGGTCGAGACGCCACTTCACCTCAACCACGCTGCATTCTTTCACCCGCTGCTTCGCCTGGTCGACGAGTTTCAAGAAACCTGGATTATGCTTCATGGTTCCTTCCCATTCAAAAGAGCGATAGCTGTCTCTGACCTGGCCGGCAAAATGTTTCCGAGATGGGACTCATACCATCGTCCGGAAATCCTGCTTTCCGTTTCGCAAGTTCAAAGAGCTGTGTAATCAAATTCCAGTAGGGCCCCTGTCCGTCCTGTCTCTTAAAAAATCGCCCCTCCGTCAACGTCCCACCTCTCACTTCCCGGAGGCGGTTGGTGATTTTCCCGATCCGTTCCGGGAAAGCCTCCGCCAGCCGATCGACAAACACCGACTCCACAGCCCCAGACAATCTCAACAGACTATAGGTCGCGGTGCAGGCCCCGGCATGGGCTCCCCGTTCCAGCAAATCCGGAATATCCTCTTCATTCACCGCGGGAATAATCGGGGCAATCGACAGGCCGGTTGGAATACCGGCAGCCGCCAGCAGGCTCATCGCGGCAAACCGCTTGGTGATCGACGGGGCTTGTGGTTCGAGCTTGCGCGCCACCTCGTCGGACGAAAAAGGAATACTGAAGTACACCAGCACCCAGGCTTCTCGTTGCAATCGACGAAGCACATCAAGATCGCGCAGGACCAGCGCTCCTTTCGTGATGATTGCGACAGGATTTCGATACTCGGCACACACTTCCAGACAGGCGCGGGTTAATCCATGACTGGCTTCGAGCGGTTGATAGCAGTCCGTGTTTCCGGAAAACACAATCAGCTCTCCCTTCCACGAAGGCTTCTCGAAGGCTTGCCGAAGCAGCCGTGGCGAATCCTGCTTGACGACAAGCTTGCTCTCAAAATCGGTTCCAGCACCAAATCCCCAATACTCATGGGATGGACGGGCATAACAATAGGCGCAGGCATGAAAGCAGCCGCGATAGGGGTTCACACTCCAGCGAAACGGCAAGTCGGGACTGTCGTTACGACTCAAGATCTCTCGACTGTCGTCGGTATAGAGCGTCAGTTTGGCGACAGCCGCCGGCTCAAGGAGGTCCCGATGCCGAGACTCAAAGGGGTTGGGGGGATTGGAGATCCGACGCATCGCGCCTATCCTCTCCCCCATGCCTGATTGATGTCAAACCCCGGCGCTGGCGAGGAGAGCCCGATGCGGCACCTTGGTCGTTTCGTTGACTCTCGGAAACCGAGCCCGTATTATTCACGACTCTTTGTGGCCCTTCGATGTGCTCAGGGTCCCGAGCCTAGTCGAGCCTTCGACCCCGCTCAGGCTCGACCCAGAGTGATGTCGAAGGGTCGAGGGACGAAATGGCCTGTATGTTTCATGTTTCGAGTTTCAGGTTTCAAGTGTTTCGGCAATGCGAGACTCGCGCTTCGCGCGCGCGTCACCGTTCGGCCGTTCGACAAGCTCTCGGCCCTGAGTGTTGTCGAAGGGCGAACGACGAGCTTTGAAAGGATAGCCTGTGCACGATCTGAAACAGCTCCGTGACAATCTCGACCACATCCGCACCACTCTGGGACGACGCGGACACGACGTCCAGTGGAACGACATCCAGCAGTTAAGCGAGCAACGACGAACGATCACCACGCAGGTTGAGCAGCTCCGATTCGAGCTCAATAAAGGTTCTGAAGAAGTCGCCCGTCTACGCCGAGCCAAAGAACCGGCTGAAGCAGCCATGGCCGCGATGAAGCAGGTGGGAGACCGTATCAAAGAGGCCGAAGGCACGTTGCGAACGGTCGAGGAAGCGCTGAGCGACATCGCCCTCCGCATCCCCAATCTCCCCCATGCCTCCGTCCCGGTGGGGGGTGATGCATCAGAAAATGTTGAAGTTCGTCGATGGGGAACGATCCCGTCCTTTTCTTATTCCCCTAAACCCCATTGGGAAATCGGAGAGAACCTCGGCATCTTGGATTTTGATCGGGCCGCGAAGATCGCCGGCGCCAGATTTTCCGTCATGAGTGGAGCCGGCGCCAGACTGGAACGCGCATTGATCAACTACATGCTTGATCGACACACGACCCACCATGGTTACCGCGAGGTGATCACGCCTCTCATGGTGAATCGATCGACGATGACCGGCACCGGTCAGCTTCCCAAATTTGAAGAAGATCTCTTCCGTCTGAAAGACGAAGACTACTTCCTCATCCCCACCGCGGAAGTACCAGTTACCAATTTGCACCGTGAAGAGATCCTGAGCGGAGACCGTTTACCGCTGCGGTATACCGCCTATACACCCTGCTTTCGGCGAGAGGCGGGATCCTACGGAAAAGACACCAGAGGCCTCATTCGCCTCCACCAATTCAACAAGGTGGAACTGGTCGCGTTCACCACGCCCGATCGGTCCTACGAGGAGCTTGAGCGACTGACAGGGCATGCAGAATCAATTTTGCAGGACTTGAATCTTCCCTATCGTGTGATGGCACTCTGTTCCGGGGACATGGGATTTTCTGCCGCCAAGACCTATGACCTTGAAGTGTGGCTCCCGTCTCAACAACAGTATCGCGAGATTTCATCCTGCAGCAATTTCGAATCGTTTCAGGCGAGACGCGCGAGTATCAAGTATCGACCGACCGGTGGTAAAAAAGACGCGAAGACCGACTTTGTCCATACGCTCAACGGTTCAGGTCTGGCCGTCGGACGAACCGTCGTGGCGATCCTGGAAAACTTTCAACAGCCTGACGGATCGGTTGATATTCCACCAGTGTTGCGGCCACTGATGGGAGGGATGGAACGAATCACAAAAGAATGAGTCTATCTCGTTGAACAACACTGGCTTGAACACAGAAGATGCCGTTTAGGACTGTTTTTGATTCACCGCTGACAACCGTTCCCCATAAAAAGCCATAAGCTACCCCCTCTCGATCTGATCGGATGGAGCGATTTGTCCGGTTCTGGAAAGAGCTTGGCACTAGACTTGGAAAGCAAGAGTAGGAGATTTGAAATCTCTAAAATGGAGGGGGCGGTTCTGTTGCTTATGAAGCCCGAGGATGAGTATGAATCATAGACAGATGGGCCAAGGTGCCAATGCATTGCTCGACCGACTCTTTTCCTAACCGGTTGCACCGGCATATCTCCTGTTCAAGCCCGTTTTCATCCATGATGACGACGGTGTTTTGCCCCGTGTCGATGTTTCCTTTTCCTTAAACAAAACTGATTGCAGAATTACTACTTCTCCTCTCTGATGGCTGCCTTTACTTTGGCTTGGAGCTCCGGGGTGACCTCTCGAATTCCATGATGTTTCGCGTGTTCTGCCGCATTCTTCAGAATCTCCTCTTCGGTGTTACCTCGTACAACATGCTTGCATCCGGAGGATGGATCAACCGTAGCACACTCAACCATTTTCCCCATGATAGCCTCTCTTTCGTAACGCACTTATAGAAACTCTGTGATCTGTTATCTGGACGCTCCTGAATTTAAATTCAGTTCGGCATCTTATAACCAGTCGACAATGGACAACACTAGGCTGATCCCTAAGGTTGATTAAGACGGCATATCGATGACGGAATTTAGTGATCCAGTACGGTACAGAGATGGATCGAGAAGTGTTTTATTACTCCTATGCCCGCAAAGTACCACCCTGGTCTGGCGTCCAGGGAATTTACTGGTTCTAGGTTCTCAATGAAACGAGTAACATCTCTATTATTAGGGAGCCTATCCCAAGAAGGCTGGCAAGCGCACCGTTGATGTTACCAACACGGATTAAATATACAGATCCTCACATTTATCCGGCACCAGATATCCTAGCCTAGGAGGTATATATGGGGCACTCACCAGGTTCTCGTGTGTCGTCAGGGAGAACTGTATTGTTGCTTGGACTATTTACGATGTTTCAGGCAAGTGATGTCTCGTCTGCAGTAAACGGCGTGAAACCCACTCCATGTGAATTACCCCCCGGGCAAAATGCTTTGCGGGCCGAACAAGATCAGGAGAGAGGCACGCATACCATTTCTGGAGAACTATTAAGCTCGGACGGCGATTATTATGTCGTAAAGGACGAAAGTGGGAAAGAAGTGAGCTTGCTTACCGACAAAAGGACAGACAAGCCGGTCATTGAGAAAGGAGATCGAATTACGGCCTATGTCGACGATGAGAATTATGCTCTGTGGGTTCGATCCAACAACAGGACAGATCGAAGAAATGAACACGGTTCGCTCGACTGCAACCCAGGCTAAATAGGGTTCTTCCCCACATAAGTGTTCTTAGCACCACGCTCACTGGAAAGTTGTGACACCTCTGAGGATGTGATAACCAAAGAGAGCGCGTGTTGGATTGGACATAGCTGAGAGTTGTTCGCACGATTCATTTCGCATCATTTGCGCATTCCAACCGCTCCTAAAACAATCAATACAGCACTTACAATCGAGAACTTCTATGCATCGTCCGACTGTTCTGTCCTAGGGGAGTGCCCAGTATTTCCAAAGCCTAGGGTATGATCCACTTGTGGAAGAATGTTTCGCTTATCCACAACCGTCCTCGCCGTGACACTTCTTGCGCCAACTATAGGGGCGACTGATGTTTCCATCTCACAAGCCGAACTGAACCACCCAAATGGACAGATCGGCCCGGCCCTTCCCGATTACGCGACGAACGCTCCTCATACGATATCAGACAGTGGTAGTACGGTCCTTCATTGGGAAACCGGAACTGGTCGCAGTTACTTGATCCCAATGGGAGAGATCTTCGCCTATATTTTTCTGCTCAATCGATACGATCGAGAATTTGTCGACCCTAAGCCGGTTTATCGCACGGATGGAAACACCATCTGGCAGCAACTGACCGATTCCAAATGGGGACTCGACAACGATCAGTTTTCAGTTAATCAATTCTTGCACCCGTACGGCGGCAGTGTGTACTACGGGCTCGCCCGATCGGCTGGGCTAAACTTTTGGGAATCATTGCTGTACAGCTCAGCTGGAAGCTTCGTTTGGGAAATTGCGGGCGAGACATCGTCCCCATCCATAAACGATATGATCGCCACTCCTATCGGCGGAACATTGCTGGGCGAGCCGCTTTTTCGCATGGCGAGTCTGTTGCTGGAAACCAAGGAAGGAAAACCTGGCTTCTGGCAAGAACTTGGAGCCGCAGTTCTCTCACCTCCGACGGGGTTCAATCGTCTGGTGTTTGGCAATCGGTTCGATACGGTCTTCCCCAGCCGCCAACCGGCCACCTTCTTGCGCCTGCGACTCGGCGGTATCGTGTCAACCATTAGTCACCACGTTCCATCGGGCGTAAGGGAGCACGGTGCCATTGGCGATTTTACGTTTACCTATGGCTTGCCGGGTAAGCCGGATTATCGCTATACACGTCCATTTGACTATTTTGACTTTCATATCACGGCGGTCACGACCAATACGCTGGAAAGTATCAACACACGCGGCTTGCTGATCGGCACCTCCTATGCGTTCGGGGAACCGACCCGTGGAGCCTGGGGTCTGTTCGGCAGTTATGACTATATTTCACCGCAAGTGTTCCGGGCTTCTAGCGTCGCACTTTCACTTGGCACCATCTGGCAATCCTGGCTGTCCCGTTCGATTGCACTTCAAGGCGTCGTACTTGCCGGTCCTGGTTATGGCGCCGCCGGTAGCATCCAACGTACGGAAGAACGTGACTACCACTATGGAACGACGGGTCAAGGGCTTCTGGCTTTGCGGCTGATCTTGGGGAATCGTGCCATGCTCGACTTCACCGGCCGTGAATACTATGTCAGTGGTCTTTTGTCTGCAGAACCCCATGGCCAAGAAAACATCCTGCGGGGTGAAACATCTTTGACTTTCCGTATTATTGGTCCACACGGGATGTCGCTCCGCTATGCCGTCTCACATCGTGATGCACGCTATCCCAATATAGAATTCCGCGATCAGACAATCGAAACGATTAGCCTCATGTATGTCTTCCTCGGCGGGACCGGGTTTGGGGCTATTGAGTGGCGGTGAATCTCGAAGTCTCAATCAAGGGTGAATTCCCGTGAAAGAGGTCGCGTCCATTAACCGATGGACATACCCTCTCGTGGCACAGGCTTTGCGATGTTCGCTCGTGGTAACATCAGAACAAGAACAGAATCGATGCGGATTGCGGCATTAGTTTCCTGCCGAGCTGACACTGACATGGGATGCATCCTGCACACTTTGGAGCCTCGAGCTGGTATCCTAATCAATTTTTGAGGAAGCTCCACTTTTTCACACCTTGAATTGCGAGTCCAACTCGTGTACAACCGCCCTCCGCGAAGAGACCCTGCAGAAACAGTCGTATACAACAAGGAGTCGAAATGGGAGCACAGTGGTCCCTGAGTCAAGAAGAAGAAGACATGCATCGCCAAAGTTTGTTCCGAAAGGCGCGAAAGGGCGACGAGAAGGCCAAGCAGGAGTTACAGGAAGTCTATGGCGTGCGCTTGTGGGCTGAACACGAACGGGCCGACCTGGTCTACGAGAATCCTCGATACAATGCCAAACGCGGTAGCCAGAAGGCTTGAACGTCCCGATCGGCGTAGCGGCAAACCCACAAAAACTCCAAGAAACCCTTCGTGAATGCTGGCCAATTGCCTTGGCGGGAAGGACCCCTGTTTACGAATGGCTGTTTACCAGGCTACCGGAACGCCGCAGGCTGCATGAGCTAGCACCTGTCTGTGGAGCAAGGTTGGGGGTGAGGGAGCGGCCGAACGTGCAGGTCTTGAAAATCCGGAAGTATCAGTCCTTGAGCCCGTTGAAAAGATTCGAAACCTAGCTCAAACACTAGCGACTCCCCTGCTCACCTGAGTACCGTCTTCTACCATCGTTTACCGCTTGCCTGTCCCCCGAATATTCTCCCTCGCTTTTCTGGTGCCCAGGTCACCTTCGATATTTGATAGCTGAACCGACAACGATATTATTGAAGGTATGACGAACAGGGCTCCCAACCACCTCGATTTTAATGGAATACAGGTGTATCTTCAGGCGATTTAAAAGAAATACTTCTAAGGATCTTGACTGCCATAGAAACGGGGCCTATGCAACCTCATCTGCTAATTGAAATTTGGAATGAAATACCTTGCTTAAGACAAGAGTCACTTCTATGCAATGGTTAAGTTCATTGTGGCGTTTGCCGCTCGCGGTCAGTCTGTTCGGTCTCATGAGTACAGCAGGATGTTCCTCGACACTCTTTAACCAAATCGACTCATTGTCGGGTTGGAGGACTGAGGACCTGAGAGAGTGGGTCCGTCAGGATTCTTCTCGGGAAAAACTGATCGTCTTCATTCACGGCTTCAATTCCAGCAAGGATACTGCGTGGGGAGAATTTCCAACACTTCTCATGAAGGATGACGACTTTAACGACTTCAACATTCAGTTGTTTGGATATCCCACAGATCTCTGCCGCAATACCGATAGCATCCGAATTCAGGGGGAACTCCTGGCATCTTTTCTCACGAGCCAGTTTAAAAGTGCCGGTCCAAAATATCGCCAAGTGAACTTGGTCGGCCATAGTATGGGAGGTCTGGTGATATTGCATGCGTTGCTTAAGCTGGAACGGGATAACATACAACTCCTGAGAGATCAGGATGTGAAGGTACTGACCTTTGGAACTCCTTATTACGGCGTGGAGAACACCAGGCTAGCACCATGTGAAAACCTTCAGGTCAAAGACATGACTGTTCTTAACGATGCACTCGGGGACTTAGCGAAAGAATGGGAACAACGCTTTAATAGGAATGCAGCAGGCGATAGGAAAGACACACCACAAATCCCCCTTTATGCTTTTTATGGGACCAAGGATCGGCTTATTAACAAGACAAGTGCTTGTGGATACTCGGGGACTATCTGCGAATCGGTCGACGGTGATCACCACTCCATCGTGAAACCGCGAAGTCGTGATCACCTCGCCTATCAAAAACTACGCGACCTCATCAGGGTAGCGAAAGTCCCAGCAACTCCCGAGAACAAGATCGGAATTTGGATTACACAGCTGAGAGGTGATGATAGCACGCACTCAGCTCAGCGCGATCTTGCTCGACGGCTAGAGAACTACATCCCGAATGAGGAACCACAACTGCAAGGCGTCGTGGAAATCCGTGAGCTTCCGTCCGATGTGGTCGGCAACACAATAGAAGAAAAAGAAATGGAGGCGAAACGCCTAGGGGAGATTTATCACGCATCAATTGTGATCTGGGGAGACGTGACCGGACCTTATTTCCATCCGAGGATTAAACTACTCAAACCTTCCCACCTGCGAACAAAGACCATCCTATTGCCCGGGGCCGAGATATATCAGGCTTCCCAAATTAGCACACTGCCGGAAAACGTGACTACTCCCCCACAAAAGCTCAAGCGACCATTGCAAATGGCGCGTTTCGTCTTCGCATTGATTTCTCTGAATCAAAGGAACTGGGCCATTGCTGCTCACCAATTGGATAAACTCATATCAGATGGGTTTGAGGTAGGTGTGAGAACAGCGGATATGTACCTCGCCGCAGGGTTTGCCAATCTCAACATCTATCTGACATCTGGCTCCATCCAGCTATTGGATAACGCGCGTGGGAAATATGAATCGGCCCTCGCCAGCTATAAGAGGGACGACGATTTCCATAACAATCTTATCGCTCAAAATGATCTTGGACTCATCTACCTTTACTATGCCGAGCGCGGCGTGGATTCCAAAAAGAACTTCCCACTTGCCACTTTGACCTTCCGCGATATCGCCTCCGGATGGACGGTACTGCAGGACTGGGACGGCTATGCCAGGGCACAAATCAACCTTGGACTAGTTTACCTAGTATTAGCAAATCAGGGCGTAGCACCCAACGACAACCTTAAGAAGGCGTTGGATGCCTCCAGCGACGCCGCCCGTCGATTCAAAGCGCAGCAATACTGGGAAGGCTATGCCATGGTTCAGGTCAATCTCGGAAGCATCTTGAGGTTGCTCGCAACGTATGGGTTCGGCCATAAAGAAAATGCCCTACCAACATCAGCACCTGGAGAAAATCTCAAGCGTTCTGAAGAGGCTTTCCTCGATGCTATGCACTGGTACACGGAGCTGAGCGACTGGAATGGCTATGCGATGGCACAGAACAATCTTGCACTAACTTACCAGTCGTTCGCGCAACATCATATGGAGCCTGTGAGGAATCTCATGAAGGCCGAAGAGGCCCTTCTGGATGCCGCTCTAACGTACAAGAAGGAGGAGAACTGGGTAGGTTATGCTCTCACCCAGAACAACATCGGGTATAACTACACATTGCTTGCGCAGCAAGACTTGCAACCAAAGGAAAATCTGCAGACAGCCACAGACATCTTCCTCAAAGCTGCGCAACGGTACAAGGGACAGGATAACTGGCCAGCCTATGCAAAGGCTCAGTTGGGTCTTGGCATTACATATCGAACGCACGTGTTACTTGACATTGAACCAGACAGAAATCTTAAAGAGGCAATAAGGGCTTTTTCGGAGGCTGCGGGACAATTCAAGGCGCTGCAACATTGGGCTGGCTATGCTTTTGCTCAGGCCAGTCTAGCGGAAAGTTATCAGCGCCTCGCTTTCCGCAGTGGAACACCCAGGGCAAACCTACAGAAAGCCGTGGACCTACTTTGTGAAGCAGCCCGTGTGTCCGAGGAGCAAGACAATTTGGTGATGTATGACCAGATCCGGGACAATCTTAAATTTATTCTCTGGTATCACGCTTACAGCAGAACCAATGTGATGCCCAGGGCGCACCTTCTGCATCCTGTAGAGAGTCTTTGTCGCGCTAAACCTCCACGGGCGGTGGCTCAGGACTGAGAAGGATGCTCCCATGAGTCAGCAAGGCCGACATTGTCGCCTACCTCAATCTCCGTCCAACCGACACCCAAGCCCTGGTCGAGAGCGCCTCTCGTCGATACCTCACCGACAGCGTTGAGAAAATCTCCAAGTGCCAACTCCAAACCCCACCCTGCCCTGATCTGATTCGGGTGATGCAGCGCCATCCATCGCGCTCCTCAAATCGGCGAGTGTTCTTTGTGGCGATAGAAGTTCGTCTGCATAAACCCCTGATTGAGCCATCTCACGGTTCGATGCGTTTACCCTGTCGCACCAGCAACCCGGCCCGCGTATCGATGCTGACCAACAGCTCATGCAGACTAAAGAGCAGGATGGCCCCTTCACACATGATGCGCCACACGAGATTACCCACCACGAGGGCCGCGATTCCGCCCAAGCGAGTGAAAATGGGACCAGCCATATACTCATCCAGCGCATCAGGAGACAGGATCGACAAGAGCCCCCCAGCGGTAATGAAGCAGGCTCCGACAAAGTAGATCACCTTAATCAGCTGCGGAGTCACCAACTCCCGAAAGGCAAAGTACTCCGCGTAGAAGCTCATGTATCTCACCGGTTTCTGTCGAGGCGCGTTGAATACCTGCTGACACACCCCGCACTTCGTGGCGGAGGCGTCATTTTCCGTAAGACATTGTGGGCACTTCATAGATTCTCCTTTTAGTCGCTGGTTCAGGGATAGGCAAAGACGCTTCTTGCAGCTTATTCGATTTACGAGTCTGAAGCGAGAGCTGAGTCCACGTGTCGGTCGTGGATTGAGTGAGTCGTCAGAATCTCTTCTGTAAGAAATCGAGGGAGGGTGTTTACCAAACCCACCGGAACGCCGTATACTGCGCGATCTCATCATGGGAGGATGAGCCATATCTTCTTGGCTGTCATACGATATGGTGTTTTATCCCGTCGCCAAGAATAATCAAATTGGCTCCGGGTCGAGCGAGCTTGGTATGGAGGGGTGACGGAGCGGCCGAACGTGCCGGTCTTGAAAACCGGAGATGGGGTAACCCATCCGCGAGTTCAAATCTCGCCCCCTCCGCCATATTTCAACAGGTTGTGAACTTTCATCCGAACTATCTTCCCGCTCAACTCTCCCAGGTGTCACTGAACGCGTACCCTTTTTCTCCTGGATGTACCGGTTGAGCCGCTTCGCAGCCTTACGGAGCGCATCCTCACTCGTGATGTCCTACCGGTCATAGATTGATCGGGTCTTACGAACGAAGAAGCCACGCGCTCGACTCCCTGAAACCATGTTCCCATCGCCGGACATGATGGCTCAGACCGAAGAAACAGTCGTGAATGACATTCTTGAGGGCTTGAATCAGAACAAGCTGGACTCCAAGTACTCGGTGGAGTTATTGGGGTACATCGGACGGATCATTGAGATAGGCATGAAGGTGACCCGGGGAACGACACCTAGACCAGGACAGACGGCAACCCTGGGTCTGCCTCGCTGAATAGAATATGCAACAGGAAGGATAACAGATGGTTCATGCGCTTATTGTTGTTCTCTTGCTCGGGGGAATCTGGACACAAGAGGCATCAGCTAACCCCGCTCATGGCCGTATACTGCAGATGACATCGGGAGACCGGAACACGCTCTTCGCCAAGTTTCTTCAAGGCAGTGGACAACGCTGTGACTCCGTGACACGAAGCTTCTTCCAGGGGTCAACGAAGTCGGATGATGCCATTTGGAATGTGACCTGTCGCGACGGCCAGATGTTTGCTGTCCTGATCTATAACGACGCCAAAGGGTCCTCCAAGATCCTCAGCTGTACAACGCTGAAGGCCATCAACGCAGGTGACTGTTTTAGAAAAGTTCTCAGAGAGTGACTTGGTACACATTAGAGCCACGCTTGCGACCGCTGTTCTTCTGATTATGACGAGCGAGGCCTATGCTGACTTCACAGGGCCGGTGATCTCAGTCCTCGATGGTGACAGTATAGAATCCCTACACCACGGGAAGCCGAGCGTATCCGCCTGCAGGGGATAGACTGCCCAGAGAAGGCCGAGATGTGCCGATTAGGGAGAGGGGAAACTGAATTGACAGGATCCGATCGGGCTTGATGACAGGAGTTTTGATCGAGGATACCGGCCAACTGGCTCCAGGAGCCGTTAATCTCCTCTTTACAGGCTCATCCACCAAGCGTAGCCTTATACCCGTACGATCCAATCCACACCTTGCGAGAAGAGAGGTGTCCTATGGCAGTCTCTCTCAACCTATTTCAGAACTCACTCCAGTGGCTTCACAATCCTCTTGCTAGGGCAGCCGTGCTGTGCATTATGGGAGTCCTTTGTGTCCTTGCCTTCAGCTATTTCGCGACACGACAGTGGCTCTAGACACGCAGACACGACCCATCGTTGGTATGCACGGCTCTGGAAACCTGAACAAACGTGGGGGCCATAGAGAGTGCGTATCTTCGTAGTTGGGGAGAGCGTCTACCCTCCCTCTCCGCTACAAATCCCAACCGAATGCTTCCTCCGCCGTATACCAGTTCGTAGTAAAACCAATACAACGCACTGTTGACGGTACCGGCCTCAGGTGCTGAGGAAACAGTCCTCGTCTTCCTTTTGTACTTCTTTGAACAGAACGACCTATCCATGGCACGCCAATGCAACCGTGCCATCCCTTTGAACGCTCAACGGATCACAGCCGACACCCCCGTTTGATGGGTCTTGCCACCTACCAGGGTAGTAGTCGCATTTCCATTCTCGTATTACCGTGCAATGACCATCGAGACATCCCAAGGAGGCGTAATGATGATGCCCCAAGCAATGGTCTCAAAGATCGCAATCGATTGCATCCTGTCGAAAGGAAGCGAAGGGTTACAGGGAGAAGGTTGTATCTATGCACTCTCCTCCTCCCCTCCTTCGATCACAGGCCCCGAAACTCTGCACCCCGGGGACTATGTGAAGTTACGCCTATGGCTCCCCGACGATGAGGGTTCAGCGATCCACATCGACCTTGCCGAAGTTCAGTGGGTCAAAAACCAGTGGGTCAAGCTCGACCTGCTCCTCACATGGTCTAAAGATCAAGCCCGCTTGAGGGAGTTCATCGCACCGACAAAGCAGGCAGTCCCACTTCCACACCGAATGTGGGAACAAATTGTAATTCGCGCATGAAGGTCGAGTGGTCCGTCGGAAAACATGGATCGCGTGATGCACCGGCATAGGAGGGCTTCCAGAACACGTGGGTGAAGGACGTTGTGTGCGGATGCCCACCCGCAGGCAACGAAGGTTTCTTCTCCCTCCCGAAGAGACCTCCCTTCACTCATATTCCTGTGAATGTTCCATACAGCACCTCAGGGTGCGCAGGAGAACCACACGTGGAAAAACAACCGAATTCTAGAGGAGCTATTCGACGGGAACTACGTGGGAAGGCCTGTCCTTTCTGCGGAGGGACGACCTATCAACTGGTGCTTCGCACGACAGGCATTGCAGACCAGTCAGTCCTCTCTGCTCGATGCCGTCACTGTGGTCACCCCAAAAGTCTCGAGACAGACTTCAAGCACAGCTTATGGATTTGAGCGCATGTAACCAGACCGCCGGATAAACATGATCGATCACCGAGGAGGATGCACGATGTCAGTTTCTAGACTCCACATGTATCGTGGTCGTACCGAACGGAAACGCAAAGCGCTTCATATGCTGATGCTCAGCGGAGTGCTGCGGCCCAGCCATATCGCGCTACGATTTACTAGCCTGGTCCCACAGATTGAAGAACAGACCGAGGGTTCCCAGCATAACGCCCTCTCTCCTACTCATCTATCAAACCAGCTCTATCGATTCATCAAGTCACTACAGAGGGGGCTCACACAGCTGCTGTCGCTGGAACCAACACGCGTGAAGCACAGCTTATTCAAACCTCGTCGTGTGGCAACTTCGAAAATGTGCCTGCGCAGTTGAACCAAGTCCGAATGCGAATCATCCCTTGTGCCTCTCCCTTGAGCTGAGGTAAGATGCCTCCGCGTCGGTGATGTCCCACCCTGGCGACAATTTCCGCTGTGGATGCGGCCCGATCCCTATAGTTGTGATGTGGAGAGGTGGCCGAGTGGCCGAAGGCAACGGTTTGCTAAACCGTCGTAGGGACAAAATCTCTACCGAGGGTTCAAATCCCTCCCTCTCCGCCACTGTAGCTAGCCCGAATTATTTATGAACGCTTCTGCTGCAATCTCGAATTCGCTGCTGCGACGAGCCGTCGGCTGGCAGGCTCGTCCCTCACAACCTCGACATACTGTTTCAAGTATGCCTCGCTTTCTCGGGGCTCTGCGTGCCCGTCTCGCGACACGACTGCGTTATTTCGCGACGAACCGTCATGAATAATGCGGGCTGGCACGACTTTCTTCGAGTAATCAACATCTTTTAGCCAACCCTCCAATCTCCCACCTGTGAAATATGTGTTGTAGGACCACGATACGTGTCGTATGCTTACAAACTTCTTTGGCCTCTTATAAGAAAGGACCCAACAACCCATGCGAATTCGTATACTGACGATCGTGTCAGGGCTTTTCCTTCTTGCGGCCCCCTTGTGGGCAGCATCGGACCCAGCCAACGATGACCAAAAAACCTTATATGCCCTTGGCTTGGCCCTCAGCCAATCAATCGGGACATTCTCCCTTACCGAAACTGAACTGGACATGGTCAAGAGTGGGATGACCGATGGCGTGCTCAAGCGCTCTCCAAAAGTCGACCTCCAGACCTTCGGGCCAAAGATCCAGCAACTTCAACAAGCTCGGTTGGCCCTCGTCGCCGAAGGTGAGAAAAAAGTTGGAGCGGCATTCGCCGCCAAAGCAGCAACGGAAAAGGGCGCCGTCAAGACCGAGTCGGGCATTGTGATCACACCGATCAAGCCGGGAACCGGCGCGACACCGAAGGCAACCGATACCGTCAAGGTCCATTATCATGGTACCCTCACCGATGGCACCGTCTTCGACAGTTCCATCAAGCGTGGAGAACCGGCCACGTTCCCTCTCGACAAAGTCATTAAGTGTTGGACGGAAGGGGTTCAGCAGGTCAAGGTCGGTGGCAAAAGTCGGCTGGTCTGTCCGGCTAATCTTGCGTATGGCGATGCCAGCCCTCCCGGTTCGCCCATCAAGCCAGGATCCACGTTAGTATTTGAAGTGGAATTGCTCGAGATCGTGGCTGCAAAATAACAGCGAGAGTGCCGCCTCTTGCACAGAGGCGGCACTTCACTCACCCTGCTACCAACCGGCCGACCGTGCGAACCATCCTCACGAACTCTCGAACCTGCCGTGAGTAACACGGCCCCTCTTCCTGGCACCGATTCGTCACCCTCGCCGGTACGTTGGCTCATCCTCGGCTTACTCTTCTCCATCAGCGTCGTCACCTACATCGATCGAGTCAATATTTCCGTCACGGCTCGTCAGATGATGCCCGCTCTAGGACTGACCGACCAGGAGATGGGCTGGATTTTCTCCGCATTCGTCGTGGGGTACGCCCTCTTCCAAATTCCAGGTGGATGGCTGAGCGATCGCTGGGGCGTACGCATCGTCCTCACCATCGCACTCATCTGGTGGTCCTGCTTTACCGCCTGGACGGCTGTGGCAGCCACGTCGTTCCTCGCCGGCCCATTGGGAATCGTGGGCGCACTCGCTTTGATCCGTCTCCTCCTTGGTGTCGGAGAAGCGGCAGCGTTGCCGACCTTTAACCGAGCGGTCACGGACTGGCTACCTCCACACGAACGGGGACTTGGTATCGGCATTGCCATCGGAGGCATCGGGGTGGGTGCGGCCATCACCCCTCCAATCACCGCTTGGATCATGGTCAACTATGGATGGCAGACCGCGTTTTATCTTTCAAGCGGTCTTGGCCTAGGGCTGGCCGTCGTCTGGTGGCTTCTTGCCGCTGACCGTCCCACGAGTCACCCCTGGCTTACCTCTTCTCTGGGGGCGAGCGCTCCTGCGCCCGCACAGAAACCCCAGCTTCCGATTCCCTGGAATCGCTTACGACACACCTCCACCGTCTGGTGGCTGATGCTGAGTTATGGGTGCCTGGGCTATGTCGCGTATGTCTACATGTCCTGGTTTTATTTGTACCTCGTCAATGAGCGAGGCTTCAGCGTCTTACGCGGTGGACTCTTCGCCGCCGCCCCATTCCTGGCCATTCTCCTGTCCTGTCCCATCGGCGGATGGGTCACCGATCGACTGGCGACCACGTATGGCATCACAAGAGGACGCCGGATCGTCGGCATGGCCGGTATGGGTCTGGCCGCTCTGTCCATCGCCATTGGTGCCTTGGTCGAATCACCCTACCTCGCCATTGCCTGTCTCTCATTAGGAGCAGGGTGGCTCTATTTCACGATCGGTGCCTACTGGTCATCCATCAGCGACTTGTCTCCGGCCCATGCCGGAAGCCTGTCCGGCTTGATGAACATGGGAGCTAATCTCGGAGGGGCGGTCTCCCCGACCCTCACACCATGGATCGCGCAACAGTGGGGATGGCCCGCTTCGCTCGGCCTGGCAGCCTTCATGGCACTGCTCGGCGGATGCATGTGGCTCCGCATCAATTCGGAAGAACGGCTCACGGAAGATAGTGCTGAGACTCAAAACTCAGCACTCAGAACTGAGCACTATCGGTAGTCCTTGTCACCGCGAGCATGGCCTTGTTACAGTCAGCACCATGACACTGCAGTTTCAGAAAAAGGATCCTCGTATCACCATTACCACGAAGCTGGGCGAGATCAAGATCCGCCTATACCCTGATGCCGCACCACGGCATGTCGAGAACCTTATCAACCTGATCAAGATGGGGTTCTATGACGGCACCACCTTCCATCGAGTGGTCCCTGGATTTCTCATCCAAGGCGGCGATCCCTTGAGCAAGCAGCCGGATCGCATGCTCCATGGAACCGGCGGTCCCGGATACTTTCTCTCCCCTGAACCCAACGATTACCCGCACAAGCGCGGCGCAGTCTCCATGGCCAAGATGCCGCGCGAGAGCAACAGCACACGCGACTTCAACGACAACGGCTCACAGTTCTTTATCTGTGTGGACGACAACAGCGGGTTGGATCGGCGCTATACTGTATTCGGAGAAGTCTTTCGTGGGATCGACGTGGTCGACAAAATCGTCGCGGCGCCACGCGACGAATATGACAATCCCCTCGATCCCATCAGCATGACCATGACCGTCAGAGAATAGCTGGTCACCGGCAACAGACCATCGTTCAACAGCACAATCACTCCTGTGAAAGCTCAAATCCTCCCAGCCTCAGCGCCAGAATCCATTCGCCTGGCCGGCGAGACCATTCGAATGGGGGGGCTCGTGGCCTTTCCAACTGAAACGGTCTATGGACTCGGCTGTGACGCGTTGAATCCTGACGCAGCAGCGAAGGTGTTTGAAGCCAAACAACGTCCGCAATTCGACCCACTCATCGTCCATATTGCCGATCGGAGACAACTGGACAACGTGGTGAGAGCTCTTACAATAGCAGCATGGCAACTCATCGATCAGTTTTGGCCTGGACCACTGACGTTGGTCTTGCCGAAACACCCGACCATTCCGGATCTCGTCACCGCCGGCCTGGATACCGTCGCCGTCAGAATGCCGAACCATCCGGTGGCACACGCACTGATTCAAGAGGCAGGAACGCCGATTGCCGCACCAAGCGCCAATCCCTTTGGCTACGTCAGTCCAACAACGGCACAACACGTGGCAGATGGGCTGGGAAGTGCGATCGATCTCATCCTCGACGGAGGACCTTGTCCCGTCGGCGTTGAGTCGACCATCGTCTCACTGATAGACTCCCAGGCTGAATTGTTGCGACCTGGGAGCATCACGCTGGAACAACTCAGCGCCGTCATAGGGCCACTCAACCGATCGTCTTCCGTCGTCGATCAGCCGACCGCCCCAGGGCAACTGGCTCGCCATTACGCAACTCAAACTCCCGTCACAATCCTGACCTCCGCCAAGACACGACCGACACCCACCAAAAACGAGCGGGTTGGATTGTTGATCTTCTCAGAAGCCAGCGCAGCGGACGAGGGGTTTGCAGCGGTTGAGGTCCTCTCGACAACCGGCGATCTTCGGGAAGCCGCACGCCATCTCTTTGCGGCTCTTCGACGGCTGGACGCGCAAGGTTTGGATCGAATCTATGTGGAACCTTGTCAGGAAGAAGGGCTGGGGATGGCGATCATGGACCGTCTGCGCCGTTGCGCTGCCTCATAAAGTCTGCCCCGTCCATCGTAATATTCCGCTAGAGGAACCGCACGCCTTTGACCGCTTTGGCAACAACGTACATGCGAACATTATTGCTTCGATCGTCCGCCGGAAAGAGGAAGAAGCCGGGCCGAGTTGAATCGTAGCCAGTGGTTGTTCCCACTAAGAGTTCGCCGTCCTGGAACGTAACCTCAACTTTTCGCCCGGACAAGGGTTTGCCCGGAACGAATGACTTTCCCTCCTTGTAACTCCCGTTTCCTACAAAGTCGCGCACGAAGAACACGGCCTTCAGCTCCTGCATAATCACGCGCGTGAGCGGTGCCGATGTCTTGGCTCCCTCTGCCTTCACGTGAAAATATTGGGCCCCTGGAGAGAAGTCCTGGGCATAGCCCTTCAACATCGATCCATTCTGATACCGCACAACGATCTTGGCCGGACCGGTCATACACCCTCCCTCATTCACAAAGGCCTGACGTTCTGCTTTCGCAGTATCGCCGTGGTGAGCGTTATTCCCAAGAAAAATTTGATTCCTGAGGGGACGGAGGGGGTCTACCCTGATTATGTAGTGAGGACCTCCCGCCACATCACGGCGAGATCACGAAGCGCTGTACTTCCATCACCGACATAGACCGAACCGTGCATCGTAGCGAGCCGTTTCGGCTGGAGTGTCGCCAGTCGGTTCAGCGTCGCCTCCGTCAAGGAGCAATAGGGCACATAATTCGACAATGGACCTCGCTGATACCCCACCAGCGTCTCCCGACATCGGCCGATGACATCCGATTGCGTCATCGGTTCAACATCCCCGTCTTGGTGAAAGAGGTCTGAACACAAGAGCGTCCGTTCTGTCTCCTCAAACAGCAGTCCTGCGTCCCAGCAATGGGGCACATGCGGCGTGGCGAGAAAACGAAAGCGATATCGTCCGGTTTCGAGTATGTCACCATCAACCATCCCTTTGGCAGGACGAAGCGCCAGACAGTCGTCGACGCTCACCATCTTACCTACCACACTGCACAGGACTTCTGACTGCGGAGCCAGTTGCTGCCACTCCGGCACCGTTGCGCATTCATCAGATTCGAAATGGCTGAATCCGATCCAACGCAAAGTCTGTAGATCGATGAGCGACGCCACGGCAGATTTGACTTCCTGAAAGAGTGCCCGCGGGCCCGTATGGAACAGCAGCGGCTGATCGTCGCGCATCAAGAACTGGCTGAACTGAATATTAAAGGGTTCAACAAACGTGGTGATGCGGAATAGGTCGGGAGCAATCTCGGTGATCTGTGCCATGAAACCTCCTCAGCAATTGGGAGATGCGATCATACGGAGCACGAGGCTGAGGTGCAAGGCAGGCAGGTGGAATCACGACGCTTCAATACCCGACACATGATTACCGGCATGAGCCAAGATGAACGGTCCAACTTCCGCTCGAATAGCTGATTGTTCAACTGCAAGAAGGAGATGGCCTCCCCTCTTGAACAAAACTAGGCGGGATCCGGGAATGTGGGTTGCCGCATACTCTGCATTGTGAAAGAGCTGCAGCATGTCGTCCGTCGCATGGATGATAAGCGTCGGGACATGAATGGTCGCCACCCGGTCATTGGGCATTGCAGCCTTGTTGTCGAACGCGACACCAGCGTACCGAGGAACGACCGGAGCCATACCGTCGATCACCTCATCAACCAACATACGCTGTTCGGTAGTGAGCGTCTCAATTACCTGATCGCTGACGCCCATCAGCTGCATCAGTTGCTTGCGCAGGAACGTTCGCACCAGCCAGTAGAGCACCTCAAATTTAAAAATCATTGTCAGCTCGTTGCCCTTTTGGTTTGCCTCTGCCTGACTCGCTTCTGACGAAGAGGCTACCCCGCACGACAGCAGCGTGAGCGAGGAGACACGTTCCGGATATCGAGCCGCAAATAGCAGTGCCGATGGACCACCATGAGACAACGCGAGAACGGCAACCTTTTGCAGACCAAGATGGTCGAGAAGGTACGCATAGGCTGCAGCCTGGTCATCAAACGTGGAACCGTGGGGGAAGGTCGAACGCAGATACCCAAACCGGGAGGGAGCAATCCAACCGAACCATTCGTCCAGGATTGTCGTTGCAATGAGCTCACCTTGGTCATACCCTCCTCCATTTCCGTGGATCACAAGAACAGGAATACCCGTCCCTTCACGTTTGAATTCGATATCTCCCAGCGGAGAAGGAAGGATTGTGCCGTGGCCTGTGATCCTCACATAGGCCCGCCTCGTATCACCCACAAACCAGATCGCAAGAGAAACTCCGACACCAACAACGCCAAGAGAAGCCGGAGCAAAGGGGACATGGCAGAAGTGTATAACGGGCACGTAGCCGGTGCTACGTCAGGCTACGCGGAGGACGCCGTTCAAGGAGTGTGGAGTTGTAATTTGCTCGATTGAGGAGGATATCAACCTCAACCATGCAACCTCAGGTTGCGCGTACATGAAGGGATCCCAGGCCGTCTCATCATTCGGCTTTCATCTCGCCATTCAGTACACGGAGAGCGTCCGTAAGGCCTTGCTGAGACCAGGAATTCTTCGGGAATCGCTTCAGATCTTCACGAAATACCTGCTCCGCTTCTCCGGCGCGCCCCGCCTTGAGCAGAAGCACACCAAGCTCCTCTCTCACGGGCACCGTCCATTCAGGCGGCTCACCATAGACGAGCGCATCTTCGAGTCGCACGGCCTCCCTCAGATGACTGATTGCTCCAGGCAGATCGCCCTTTGCCGCGACGATGTGGCCGGCAAGTACCTCGACGGCAATGTCCAACACGGCGCCGGCGGCATTGAATTCAAGCCGCAGCGATCTTGCCCGGGAATTCTGAGCGATGGCACGCAACTGTACCAACGCGGCATCCGCCGCCTTGAGATGGCTACGTGCCGCCAACGCTCGCCCGTGCGCGTACAACCACATCGCGCGAGCATGGGGCAAATCCTCTGATGGTCCCTCCGCATTCAGCAGTTCATCCCATCGACCAAACCTCACGCGCATCTGCAGATGGCGGGTCTGATGATGCTGAAGAAAGGCCATCCCGGGCTCGTGCAACAATTCTTGTGGTACCAAGGCCGCGATCTTGTCTGCCGCAGCGATGGCCTGAGCTTCACGGCCGATCATGCTCGCGGCAAACGCGAGGAAGTCGTAGTTGTGCGGGTAATACCCAAGCACGTAAATGCCAATGGCCGGACTGTAGTCACGAATGTAGATTTCATCCGCGTGCACGGCATGCTCGTTGGCCTTGATCGCATCCTCGTACCGGCCCACCCGGATGTAGATATGGCCCGGCATGTGCACCAGATGGCCTGCGCCAGGCATGAGACTCGCGAGGCGCTCGGCAGCCGCGAGTGCCCGTTCCGGCTGCACAGCCTCAACCGCATGGATATAAAAGTGGTTCGCACCAGGATGATCAGGCTCGGCAGCCAAGACCTGTTCGAACTGTGACAAAAGCGTGATCGTACTGGGCTTGGGTTTCCCATCAGCAGTCCAATAGTCCCATGGGCTCAAGTCCATCAACGACTCTGCATATAGCGTCTTGGCCTCCCGGTCATTGGTGAACCGCTGTACCACATCAGCCATCGCGCGTGAATAGGCGGCATCCAATTCCATACGATCAGCCGATGATTCAGCAGTATACCTCGTCGCAAGCGCTCGGATCAGAGCTTGCTCTCGATTACTCACCCTTGTTGCACGCTGGCTGGCCTGCTGAATGGCGGCATAGGCGAGACGCCCGCCCGCAACATCCATCGGCGCATTGATATTGGGCCCGTAGGCCAGCGCGACGCCCCAGTAGCACATGGCGCACTTCGGATCAAGCCGCGCAGCTTCTTGAAAGGACCGAACGGCTTCCTGATGGTTGAACGCGTAATACAGCCGTAAGCCTTGGTCGAAGTATCGCTGCGCAAGCGGCACTACCGTGGTGATTGGGTAATGAAGCGAGCCCAGGTTGTCATAAAGCGGGACCTGAGCCGACTCGGCTCCCTGACTCTGAGAGCCAGTGTCCGCATACGTGGCCGACACCCCGGGCAACCAGAATAGGATAGCCACGATGAGAATGGTCAGGCGAATACCATCATCGTGTTTCATCGCAGCACCACATCTTTACACCGCACCCCAGGCAACAACCAGCGCTAACAATTGACCATCACGACTCATCTAACACCTTCACCAATATTTGTCGTATAGATGGCATACCAGTGTCGGTTTCATCAAAATCTTGCACAGCTAATTTCACTTCGCGGGCTTGGTCGCCACAAATAGCGGAAAGAACCGCGTCTTCAAACTTTGGCTGAAGCGCTAGGTTGAAGAATGGACGTTCATCCACCCTTGCAGTCTTCTCGAGCTTTACCTCATCAAATGAAGCAAGCGCGCTTGCGTATCGAATAAGGGCATTCACGGTACGCATCAGTTCATCGCGCTCTATCCATGGCGCCTTCTTGGACACCGCATCCATGTTGTCGAAAAGAGCAACCGCCTGCTTCAGTCTGGCGGAGGCGTTGTGCAGGAGCACGTATGTTTCTTCGACCGATTTCTCGCGAGCGCTCTTTCCGAAGATACCCATGTTCTATGGAGTCTTAGCCATTAAACACATCAGAGACCCACTCCTCGGTCAATTTCCCGTCGTGGTGATATCGAGGAACGTCCTTCATCCTAACTAGGGCCGACATAGATTGCTGGTGGGGGCCTATCAAGACTCCTGCAGGCCAGTTTCTCATCTGCACTCCCGCAAAGGTAGCTCTATTGTTTGCAACCACGATCTTCTCTGGGCGAATGAGAATCTCGACGCCATTTCGCAAAAACGGCCCCCGATTAATGATAATTCGCCCCGGAGGTTCGAATGTAATGTCGACCAGGATTTTGCGTTCCGCTTCACGCTCCACAAGGTTCCGACCAATGAGTTGGATGTCCCAGGGTGAAATAGCCTGAACAAGTTGGTTGTTCTGGATCTGTAGAACGAGGTTGTTGTACTGGTCGAAAAGGTTCAAATTCAGCATCAGATGGCCGTCGCCAAGGACAAATTCCAGGAGCGGAGTGTCGTCAACCGAGATTGGCAACAGGGCGGTACCATATCCACCGTCCTTAGTACTGAATGTATTCCCTCCGAGAGCGACTTCACATTCGTCTCCTGAGTAGTGTAGGTCGTACGACTTAGAGACCCCCGCCCGAAGGTTGTATGGATTCTGGTTGGCAGCATCCACAGTCTCTGCCGGGAGAAGCCCCGCGCCCTTCTCGCGATGATGCTGGCCACAAAGCAGCGTGATTTCCTCGGCAACGTGGCGTTTAACCGTTGCCCATCCCAGGAGATGATCATAGTCATAGAGTGGCAATCCACAGACGACACATCCAAACCCGCAACGCTGTCGGATTTCACGCTGTATTGGGAGCGGAATATTTCGAGCCGTGGGGGACAGTCCTTCGTCAGTCATCGTGTGTCTGGCAACCTCGCACAACCATGCCTAGACTGATCCGTAGCGACGGTTCAGGTAATGTCGGTTCTGATCTTGCCAGGGAGCTTACTGAAGGATCGATTGTTGTAGCTCAACCTTGTTGGTAGCATTATCGATATCAATACCCACCAGCCGTCCACTCGAATCATATTCGAGCACAACGCCGTCGGATACTTCGCGACTTTCTACGCTCGGTCTTTCAGAAAGACCAATGTACAGTGAATCCGTGTCCGGATGATAGTTGAGCTTCATGGCTTAACCCCTCGAAATGACAGTCTGACCATAAGGGGCCAAAGGGAGAAAGATTGAACGTTTCACATTGCCAGGAACCGGTGAGCACGAATACTGCGAGTCAGATGATTTGTGGTATTGAGTACCCGATCAAGCGAGCGCTACGCGACATGTTGCATCTTGTTGGCAAAATCCCGCCCTGAGGTGGAGGGAGGTAGCGGTTTGCCATCTTTTTGATAAATAGCGATCGCTTCTTCGACGATCTCACACAACTCCTCGAACACTGCCTTCTCATCCTTGCCATGGCAACCGCCGAGCACCAGACCAGGAGCGCTTCCAATGTAACACTGATCCTCGTCAGACCATTCAACGATTTTTGCGAACTTGGCGCTCTCTTTCATTTTTTGGCCTCCTCTATCGCTGACCGGACAGCACGGAGCTGATACTGCTTGGCATCATCGCCTGGCTTCCCTGACAAGGTAACCGGTTTCGTTACTCGTGGATGAACGAAGTTCCGATGACTCCCTTTACCACCTCGATCCATGAATCCAGCCTTGGTGAGTTCAACTATCAGCTCCCTGATCTTTGGAGGCATCTAATTTTTCATTCCAGAGTGTACCAGGCCTCTAGTGTACCCCTGGACGGCAATAATTTCAGCTGACCCAAGAATCCTTCATCTCCCATATCCCGCCCGAGCAATTAATTCCTTGAGCCCATTCAAATCCAATGCCCCCGGCACCAGTTCGTTGCCTACGATGAAGCCGGGAGTTCCCGCGATGCCAAGCTCCCGGGCAAGGGCTCGATTCTTCGCGATGACGGTCTTCCACTTCGGATCGGCCATATCCGCTTCCAAGCGTTTTGTATTGAGACCGGTCTTCGCAGCAATCTTCAAAACTGACTCCTTGGTCATATCGGCATGGGAGGCAAGCAACGCCTCATGGAACGCCTGGTGCTTGCCTTGAGCTTGAGACGCCAGCGCAGCTTTAGCCGCGATCTCTGACGGTTCGCCCAGAATGGGGAAGTCCTTGTAGACCACCCGTACCCGTGGATCGACCTTCTGGAGTTCTGTGACGGCTGAAGCCGCCTTCTTACAGAAGCCGCAACGGTAGTCATAGAACTCAACCACGGTGATCTCGCCTTTCGGATTGCCGCTGACTGGTGACAGAGGATCATGTAACAGTTCGTCTTGCTTCATCTTGAGCGCAACTTTCTGACGCTCCTTGAGCTCGGCCTCACGTTTGACTTCCATCGCCTGTAGCGATTGTTCGATCACTTCCGGATGGGCACGGATATAGCGCTCAATCGCAGCATCGGTAGGCTCTGAAGAAAGAGTGGATGCACTCGTCGTATTCTTAGCTGTGGTTGAACAACCTGACACGAAAAGAGTGACGATACCAAAAACACTCAGCCAAAATGGAAAGCGAGCCAAAGAGTAGGATACGCTCATAGATAGGTCTCCTATGCCGTTACGATCGAAGGATTGGTAGTCGGTAACAAATCGTTATTATCGATAGCCCTCCCCGCTGGTACCGCCGCCGAAGCCGCCCCAGTTGCCGCCGAAACCGCCTTGGCCGGTTCCCCAATACTCACCCTTCTGAATCCGCCGATACGGATGCCGGAGGTCAGGACGGCTGAGCCACCAGAAGAACCCCACGATGGCGCCAGTGGTCCCAAGGGTAATCCAAATCCCGAGTCCCTTGATGCGACGGCGTGACGGAGTTTCAAGCCTCACTTCTTGCGCCGGTGTCGCCAGAGCCACCGCAGTACGGTACAGCCCCTCACCGAAATGGCCCCGTTCGATCGCAGGCTGAAGATACCGACGACTCACTTCATGCCGAATTTCCGGAGTGACCGCCGGTAACATTTGACGCCCCAAGGTCATCGCCGCCTGGCGCTCCTGCACCGCCACCAACACCATCAGCCCATGCTCCTGCTGTGTCGAACCGATTTGCCACTTTGCGTACAGGGCATCTGCATATTCCTTCGCAGAGGGATACGGCTTGATACTCGGGACCGTCACGATCACCATCTCGACGCCGCTCTTCTTTTCAAGATCGGTGCAGACGGATCGGATACGGTCCTTCCACTCCCGTTCAACGACTTGCGCGTGATCGCTGACATAACCGATTGGGCTCGGAAGCGGAACCCGCTCCTTCGATCGATCATAGAGTGCGGCATGAGCGAGCGGTGCGACAAGCCCGACGAGCAGGATCAACCACGCAATCCCAAGCCATGCTGTCTTCGGCAGTGACCTGATCATGTGATCCTGGCCTCTGCGGCTGTGACAAGTCGAGTCAGGCCTTCGAGGTAACGATCCATGAGTCGCGGAGTTTCCTTCTGGCCCGGAGAAATCTGCCCCCGTTTGAGAAGCAGGGCATCGCGGAGACCAGTCAAATCCACCGCGAGAGCAACCTCAAGATCTTTCAACAGCGGCTCCGCGTGGGCGAGAACCGGTCGGTCGAGCAACCGCTGCACGCCACGCAGCGCCGGAAGGAGCGCGGTGATCGAGAGTGCCAAGAGAATGGTGATGGCCTCTTCCGTGCTTCGGCCTTCCACCAAGCGCTGCCGGAGCCGAAGCAGATTTCCACGCAAGGCCTGAAGCACTTCAGCGGCCAAGTAACGAGTATCGATCTTGAGCCCCACGAAGGGATCTTGCCCCCACAGCAACCGCCGGCAATCATGGATGTCTTGGTACTCCAGCGGGAACGCCTTGGAGGCGGATTGGATGTCGTCGACCGTTAAGAACAAGGGCACGACCACTTGGTCCTTACTCCAGCGTTTGTGAAGACCGTCATACCGTTTCAATGTTGCCAGGTCATAGGACGACATCACCAAGAGGAGATTGAGATTGGAGCGCCCCGGGAGAAACTCCCCTCGCACCGCGCTGCCATAGAGGATGATGCCTTCCAGTTCAGATCCATAGACCTTGGTCACATCCTTCACATAGCTGCGTAGGAGCTTTTGCGTCTCCTCCGGCAATCCATCGATGGTCCAATCAACCGACTGCATGTCCTTACCGGATACCTCCCGCTGCCATATCACGGGCCGAAGGATCCGGCAGAAATCCGGCCGCCATCAGGCGGTCCAGCATGCCGAACGGAGGATCCTTGCGAAATCCCGCAGTCGTGGACAACACCCGATAGCGAAGGCGCGCATTGCGGTCCAGAGTGCTGAAGACACGATCCCGAAGAAAACCGATGAGTGGATTGGCCGTATTCCAAAAGAGCACCTGCTCATCAGCCAGCTTTTGCAGCATCGCAACGTGAGGTCGTCGTGAATCTTCATAGCGTTTGAGCGTAGCGGCAGCATAGTCGTTCGTCGCGAGACATTCCGGTAACAGGTCGGCCAGCGTCATCGCATCGACCATCGCCTGCATACGGCCCTGTGAGGCATGCGGATTCATGGCATGCGCGGCATCTCCGATCAAGACCGCTCCATCGGCAACCCATGTGGGCGTACGAACCCGCCCGGTCGGTAAAAAGGCCGTTTGCTTCCAATCGATCAACGTCCGAAATATCGGCTCACTCGCCGGATCGATCGCGATCCACGCGTTCTGCAGAGCGGAGAGGCCTTGCACTTTGACCTGGTCATACGAACCGGTCTTGATCATGTAGAACGCATAGATCTTATCTCCAGCGGCAGGAAACAAACCAAGAATCGTTCGCTTGCCGACGAAATACTTCGCTTCACTCATGGGAATTGCCGCGTCCAACAGCGCGATCAAGTACCCCTGCGGGTAGAGGTAGAGATCAGCCGGAATCTGCAACGCCTCGCGGACTTTCGAGAAGGCTCCATCGGCCCCCACCACCACCTTCGCCTTGATCGTCCGCTCCTGGTCTCCCTGCCTGGCAGTCAAGCCAACCACACGTCCCTTTTCACGAAGTAAGCCGGTAAAGGTCGCTCGATACCGTAAGGAGACCGAGGGTTCTCGCTCGACTGCGTCCACAATGGCATGGTGCGCCACATTCGGCAGGGTCACCACCGCCCGATTATACGGAGGCGGCAAGTCGCGATAGTCAATGGTGCAAAGCCGTTGACCACCCACCCGGCAGAAATGAAACTGATGCACCGTCCGCGTGGAGGATCCCGGCAGCTTAGTCAGCAGCCCCAAACGATCGAGTACGTGTTGCCCGTTCGGCTGGAGAATTTCTCCCCGTAATCCTTGCGGCGGGCCCGGTGCCTGCTCCAAGACAATGGTCTTGATCCCCTTCTGCGCCAGGGCAAGGGCCAGCACAGCTCCGCCGCCACCAGCTCCCACAACCGCAATGTCGGTTTCCTCGACCATAGTTCCTCAACGACGCAGATACGGAGCCACCTTACCGCCAACGTTCCTGCTATTTCCACTCCCGGAATCGTTCCTGGTCTTTCCACAAAGAAAGAAACTTTTCCCGGGCCTTCACGGTGACGGCATGGTCTCTGATAATGTCCAGGCGTTCGTCGTTGTACTGATTGCCACTTGTCGTCTGATTCATCGAACCGCTCGTATTGACCTCATCATCGACCACGACCTGCTTCAGATGCATGAGGCTGTCATGTTGATTGGTCTTGATTGGGATCCCGGCCTCACGCAACGCAGAGAGAGCCGCCCGTTGTTTCGGATCGTTAAGACGTTCTCGATCCGTCAGGATCCGAACGTCAACACCTCGTCTTGTAGCCTCCACCAATGCCTTTACCGAAAGCGGCGATGTGAACCCATAGCTCGCGACAAAGATATATCGTTTGGCACGATCATAGACCCGCACAAGATGTTCAAGTGGGCGATCCTCAGGGCCATACCAGACCTCAATTGATCCAGCTGAAACCGTTCCACCTGGCCCAAGCAGAACAGTAGCCAATAGCCAGATCGTGACCAGCCGGCAACACCACGTGAGTGAAGGGAACGGTGACCGCCGAATCATTCCAGATCAAAGAGGTCGCGGAAGTGATCGTCCGATGACTCCCAGGCCTGTGGGGCTTGGACCTGAAGCCATTGTCGAAGAAACTGCTTTTGATCAGGCGTGAGCAATTGTTTGATCTGGTGGGAGCGCCCTTGAAGCGGCTGTAGAAGACTGATGTGTTTCTTTATGTCCAGCATCGCGGTTCGCACATAGAGGCTCGTATAGGCCGACGGCTGCTCTTCGGTCCCGTCACCCTGCACCCATACCGAGAGAAACTTGTCCAGCACGAGACCGGCGCTGTCCAGTGCCGGTTCCGTATCGTGGAACAGCTCGTTCTCAGACTCGACAAGTGGCGTTGACTCTGCGGCGCGAAACAGAAAATTCTTTTTCCACATCCCGGCATTCCCTATCTTCGGCATAGTGGCGATGAGGCGGATCTAAAGTCAAGCAATCCTCTCGGGAGGATCTCCTCCTGCTCACCGGCCAGGTAGTAGGCGGTGAATCCTTTGGCTGGTTCCGGTCTCTCATTAAGCATGACGCAGCCTTGACAAGCAGCGCCTGCCTTTGTTATTTTCGAAATTCTTTAATCTCTAAGCCAACTTGGGAGAATCCGTGCAGGTCAAAATCAATGGAAAACCTGAAGAAGTCACGGGCGGAACCGTCCTCGATTTACTCAAGACCAAGAACATCGAACCGCAGATGGTCGCCGTCGAGGTGAACGACAAAGTCCTGGATCGTGACCATCTGGCCACGACTCACCTGAATGAAGGGGACCATGTCGAATTCCTCTTCTACATGGGAGGCGGTCGGTGAGCACGACCTTACACCACGATATTACGGCACTGATCGGCCAGACTCCGCTCGTGCGATTGAACCGTTTGTCAAAAGAGGGTTCCGCCACGATCTACGGGAAAGTCGAATTTTTCAACCCCGGAGGCAGCGTCAAGGACCGGATCTGCCTCAACATGATCAATGAGGCGGAGCGGCAAGGGAAACTCAAACCCGGCGGAACCATCGTGGAACCGACCAGCGGCAACACCGGGATCGGACTGGCCCTCGTCGCAGCGGTGCGCGGATACAAGTTGATCCTTGTCATGCCGGAGAGCATGAGTATGGAGCGGGCCAGCTTGTTGTCGTCGTATGGCGCACAGCTTGTCCTGACACCGGCCTGGGAAGGAATGAAAGGGTCCATCAAGGAAGCGGAAAGCATCTTGGCCCAAAATCCGTCGTACTTCATGCCGGATCAATTCTCGAATCCAGCCAACCCGGCAATGCACAAGATGACGACGGCGGTGGAGATCTGGGACGCACTCGAAGGAAAGATCGACGCCTTCGTGGCAGCAGTCGGTACCGGCGGGACCATTACCGGATGCGGCGAATTCTTGAAAGAAAAGCACCCACAGGTCAAAGTCATTGCCGTGGAACCAGCGACGTCACCAGTGTTGTCCGGAGGCGATCCGGGACCGCATAAGATTCAAGGGATCGGAGCCGGCTTTGTTCCCAAGGTCCTCAATCGAAAGATTCTCGACCGCGTGGTCACCGTCACGGATGATGAGGCCTATCAGACCGCCAAACAGCTCTCGAAGAAAGAAGGCCTGCTGGTGGGCATCTCGGCTGGTGCCAATGTCTTCGCGGCGCAGAAAATCGCCGATGAACTGGGATCCGGGAAGAACGTCGTCACCATCCTGTGTGACACCGGCGAACGCTATATCAGCATTGAGAAATATTTTAATATCTGACGTGAGGAGTGAGGCGTAAGGGGTAAGGCGATAGTCAGGAGTGGAGTGCTATGCATTTCGTCTACACACCTCACCCCTAACCCTTCACGCCTAACGGCATTAAAAGATGGAATTTACCGAAGAACAGATCAACCGTTACAGCCGGCACATCCTGTTGCCCGAAGTCGGCGGCAAGGGACAGAAGAAGATTGCCAAGTCTCGCATTCTGCTCGTCGGTGCCGGTGGGCTCGGTTCTCCGGCGGCGTTGTATTTGGCTGCCGCAGGCGTCGGGACGATTGGACTGATCGACAGCGATGTCGTGGACCTCACTAACTTGCAACGCCAGGTGCTGCACCATACTCCCGACGTCGGACGTCCCAAGGTGCTTTCGGGAAAGGAAAAAATCCAGGCATTGAACCCCGACGTATCCGTCTCGATGTACGAAGAGCGCCTCACCGCCGGCAACGCGCTTAAGATCTTCAACGACTACGATGTCATCATCGACGGCGTCGATAACTTTCCCGCGAAGTTTCTGATCAACGATGCCTCCTTCTTCGCGAACAAGCCATTGGTGCATGGCGGCATTCTCCGATTCGACGGACGTGTCACGACCATCATCCCGAAGAAGTCGGCCTGCTATCGCTGCGTGTTCAAAACGCCTCCGCCGCCGGGCCTTGTCGCCTCCTGCCAGGAAGCCGGCGTGATTGGTGTCTTGGCGGGCATCATCGGGACGATCCAGGCCACGGAAGCCTTGAAGCTGGTCCTCGGCATTGGACGGCCGTTGACCGACCGTATGCTGGACTTCGATGCCAAGAAGACGCAGTTCCGAGAAATCAAAATCCGCCGCAATCCGAATTGTGCTCTCTGCGGAGAACATCCGACGATTACCGAGCTGTTTGACGATGGGGATCCTTATGCGGGATGTGCCGTGCGTCCCTCTGCATAAGATTTGAGAAGGTGGTACCACGATGAGCAAGATGAAAGCGCTAGTGTGCCGCGAATGCGGGAAGGAATATCCGACCAAGGCGATCCACGTCTGCGAAATGTGCTTCGGCCCACTCGAAGTGAAGTACAACTATGACGAGATCAAGCAGGCGATTTCGCGCAAGAAGATCGAAGATGGACCGGACAGCATGTGGCGCTACCTCGACCTGTTACCGGTCGAAGGGACCAACTTCGTGGGTCCGCATGCGGGATTCACCCCATTGGTCCGGGCGAAGAACCTCGGTGCGTATCTCGGCATCGACGAGCTCTACATTAAAAACGACACCGTCAATCATCCGACCCTGTCATTTAAAGATCGCGTCGTGGCCGTTGCCCTGACTAGGGCGCGTGAACTCGGCTTTGAAACCGTGGCCTGTGCCTCGACCGGCAACTTAGCCAACTCCGTGTCGGCCCATGCGGCCTCCGCGAATCTGCATTGCTACGTGTTCATCCCCGGGGACCTGGAAGCCGCCAAAGTGCTCGGTAACCTGATCTATAAGCCGCACGTTGTGGAAGTAGAAGGGAACTACGATGATGTGAACCGGCTATGCAGTGAAATCGCGGGCGAACATGGCTGGGCGTTTGTGAATATCAATATCCGTCCCTATTATGCCGAAGGCTCCAAGACGCTGGCCTTTGAAACGGTCGAGCAATTGGGCTGGAAAACCCCTGATCAAGTCGTGATCCCGATGGCCTCAGGCTCGCTCCTTACCAAGATCTGGAAGGGCCTGCATGAAATGAAGTATGTCGGATTGATCGACGATGTGCGCACCAAGATCAACGGAGCCCAGGCCGAAGGTTGCTCCCCGATTTCGACTGCCTTCAAAGCCGGACGCGACTTTTTCAAGCCGGTCAAGCCGAAGACCATTGCCAAATCGCTCGCGATCGGCAATCCGGCGGACGGCTATTACGCGCTTAAGGCTACGGCTGAGAGCAAAGGGGCCATGGACATGGTGACGGATGAAGAAGTGGTGGAAGGCATCCAACTGCTGGCCCAAACCGAAGGCATCTTCGCGGAAACAGCCGGTGGAGTCACGATCGGCGTGCTCAAGAAGCTGGTCAAGCAAGGGATCATCAAGAAAAACGAGGTGACGGTCGCCTACATTACCGGCAATGGGCTAAAGACACAGGAAGCGGTGATCGATGCCGTCGGTCGGCCGACCCGCATTCAACCCAGTCTCGTCGCCTTTGAGAAAAACTTCAAACTCGGCAAAAATGGTGGTGGTGATTCATGATTAAAGTCCGTATTCCAACTCCGCTGAGACCGTTGACCAAGAACCAAGGGGAGGTCGACGTCGCAGCCGGTTCGATCACCGATCTGGTCAATTCGCTGGAAGCCTCCTATCCCGGCATCAAAGCTCGCCTCTGCGACGACAGCGGAGAGCTGCGCCGGTTCGTCAACATCTACGTCAACGAGGAAGATATCCGTTTCCTCAAGGGCAAAGACACCGCCTTGAAAACCGGCGACGAAGTCTCGATCGTGCCGGCGATCGCGGGAGGGTAATCATGGCGCATTTGCGGTTCCATATTCGCTTTCCTGAAGAGGGGATTCGACAGCCGATCATCTATCAGATTGGCCGCGAGTACAACGTCGTCACCGACGTCAGACGAGCCGATGTACGCGACACGACGGGCTGGGCTGATGTCGAATTTACAGGTGACACAGCAGAGATCGAGCGCGCACTCGAAGGCCTGCGTAAGAAAGGCTGCAGCGTCGATCCGATTGAATTGAATGTCGTTGAATAAAGACTAGTAAACCGTGAGAAGTAAGAAGTAAAAGGTAACGTTCAGATTTCGATACAACCTTTCACTTTTCACTTCTTACCTTTAACAGACTAAGCATGCAACTCTCTGAATCAGAAATTCAACGGTACAGCCGACACATCATCCTTCAGGATGTGGGTGGAAAAGGCCAACTCAAGCTGAAGCGGGCCAAGGTCTTGTTGATCGGTGCCGGTGGTTTGGGATCGCCGGCTGGTCTCTATCTCGCCGCTGCCGGTGTCGGGACGATCGGTCTCGTCGATGGGGACGTTGTCGATCTCTCGAATCTCCAACGACAGATCATGCACTCGACTGCCACGCTCGGAAAGCCAAAAGTCGAGTCCGGTAAGCAGACGCTCTCGGCCATCAATCCCGATATTACCGTCAACGCGTATCACCAGCTGGTCGATGCCGACAATATCATCCCCCTTATCTCGCAATACGACATCGTGCTCGATGGCTCGGATAATTTCACGACTCGCTTCTTGGTCAACGACGCCTGCTTCTTCGCGAAAAAAACGCTGATCTCCGCCAGCATGTTCCGGTTCGAAGGTCAGCTCACGGCGATCAAGCCGCACCAAGGCTATCCCTGCTACCGCTGCCTCTATCCCGAGCCACCTCCGGCTGGGCTGGTCCCGAATTGCCAAGAAGCCGGTGTCCTGGGCGTCTTAGCCGGTACGATGGGAATCCTCCAGGCCTCGGAAGCGATCAAGGAAATTCTCGGAATCGGCGAAACCATCGCGGATAAACTGGTGATCTACGACGCGCTCGACATGAAATTCAAAAAAGTCAGCCGCCCCAAAGATCCGGCCTGTCCTCTCTGCGGCCCAAATCCAAAAATTAAGGATCTCAGTCTGGACTACACAGTCAGCTGCACCATCTGATATCCGCGTGAAACGCCACTCGTGAAACGTGAAGCGTAAAGGCTACCGTGGCAGACCTTGTCATTCCCAAAGCAATCCTCGACGACATCATCGCCCATGCGAAGGAACTGACTCCGTACGAATGTTGCGGGCTCTTGGCTGGAAATAACGGCGTGGTCAGCCGTCTCTATCGCATCAAGAACATTGTTGCGATGGAGGGTGCGCAGAACCTGTCGTCGTTCGATTCAGCAAAAGCCGCGCATCTAGAACGGCTCTCTCCAGAAGAACGAGCAGAGATTGCCTTCGTCATGGACATGCAGGACTTCTCATCCGCAAAGAAAGACATGCGGAACAACGGGCTTGATCTCCAAGTCGTCTATCACTCACATCCACACGACCCTGCCCGGCCTTCAGTCACCGACATTAAAATCGCGACCGACTACGAAGAAATTTGGCCCAAGATCAATCTCCCCCTACCCTCCTATCTCATTGTCTCGCTCATGAACGCAGAACCGGATGTGAGGACCTATTGGATTAAGTCCGGTCAGGTCTCCATTGCCGAGGTTATCATCCGCTAAGCCTACTTTTCTGGTTCACATTCCACTTCGAAATATACTAATGTTCCTCAAGCACCTAGACGAGGAGCCTCGCTCATGAAGCTATTGAACTTCAGCCTCTCGCTATTCTTTCTAACCATAACATCTGTACCTGTCTTCGCCGAGGACCGCAGCTTCTACAGTCCCGTCATCTACATCGATACAGAAAAAAGTCAGATCCTCATCTCAACCAGTGCCACGGTGTTTTATATTGAAGTCCCGGACGCCGCGAAGCCCCATATGGAGAAGCTTCCCATCTCCGGCCTCGTGGATTTTGTGGTAGAGATGCGCGGCGAAGACAAACTACCGTTGCTCAAAACGTGGAAAGTGAAATCAGGTGAATCGACCTGTATGTACTTCAACGGAAAAGAATGCAAGGAACGGTAAGTTTTTCCACGCTATCTCGTCGCTTCACCACGACTCATTATTCCCCGCTCCCGGCCATATCGTCGATGAGGGGCCGGTTGATATCGGTGCAACCGCAACAGATGGTATCGAACAGCGTGTCCGCATCGGCAACAAAATTCTTTTCATCGGTGAGCTTGTCCGCAATGACCTGGGCGTAACAGATGTCGCAGAGCATCATTAAGCCACGCGACACGCCGACTGTTTTTCGTCCTGTACTTGTAGCCATGGGGCCTATACCGATCCTTTCTGAAGAGCCATAAAGAAATCTTCGGCTTCGAGGTCAATCCCACACTGTGGGCACTCGTAGGGCCGATCTGGTTCTGGAACATTCAAGGGAGTCTGATCAATACGCCCTCGGCAGACATGGTAAAACCGCCCGCGCGCATGTTCATCGTCTAGTGGATCACTTTCGTAGACCAGCACCATAAATCTCCCCACTCCCTCGTTCTCCTTCGGAAGTATAACGAGTCCTGATTTCTAGCTGCAACCGCAACCGTCGCTCCACATGAAAGGTTGAGGCTAAGGTTGAGCAAGAGTCTTCTGAGCCTTGGCCCTAACCTCAGCCTAGACCTCCAACCTTCAGCTATGTCTGAAACTGGGCTTCATAGAGACCCGCATACACCCCTCCTCGGCTCAGCAGTTCCTCATGCCGACCATCTTCAACTAACTGCCCGTTTTCGAGCACGAGAATCCTGTCCACATCGTGTAACGTCGAGAGGCGATGGGCGATGATGAAGGTGGTGCGTCCGGCGGTGAGCTCGCTCAAGGCCTCCCGGATTTTGACTTCGGTCTCCGTATCAATGTTGGATGTCGCCTCATCGAAGATGACGATGGGGGGATCTTTCAGCAGCACCCTGGCGATCGAGACCCGTTGTTTTTGTCCCACGGAGAGTTTCACACCCCGTTCACCGATCCACGTCTCATAGCCTTCCGGCAACGCAGCGATAAACTCATGGGCCCGGGCGGCTCGCGCCGCCGCTTCCAGCCGATCCTGATCCGCGTTCAAATCGCCGTACAAGAGATTCTCTCTGACGGTCCCATTAAACAGAAATGGCTCCTGTTGCACAAACCCGATCTGCTGACGAAGATAGGCAAGAGGAAGATCGCGGAGATCCTTTCCATCGATCAGAATCGCTCCGTCTGTGACGTCATAAAACCGCATCAACAATTTCAAAAGCGTACTCTTCCCTGCTCCGCTCATCCCCACCAGCGCCACACGTTCCCCGGCTGAAACTCTCGCTGAGAACCCCTTGAGAACCGGCACGTCCGGCCGATAGTGGAACCGTACCTGCTCGAAATGCACCTCGCCCTGCGCACGATGGCCGGGAGCAACCACTCCCGGACGATCGGCTACATCGGGCACCGTATCCAACACATCAAAGACCCGTTCACTCGCGGCCAACGCATGCTGCAGCATATGATTGACCGAGTGGATCTGGTTGATGGGCACATAGAACATCGCTAAGTACGAAAGAAACAAGACCAACTCACCCAGTGTGAGCCGCCCGTCCATCACCTCGCCGGCGCCATACCAGAGGATCAAAACAGTTCCGAAGGCCCCGACGAGAATCATCCCCGGGGAATACATCGACCATAAGACCATCGCTTTGAGATTCTTGTCACTGTAGGCCTGGCTCAACCGATCGAATCGTGCTTGCTCGTGCCCCTGGCGGCTAAAGCCCATCGTTTCCCTGATACCGGACAGGGCATCTTGCAGGTAGCCGTTCAGCTCCGCGGCACTCTGTCGCGTCTCCCGGTAGTAGCCGTGCACTTTGGATGTGAACCAGCTGGCTGATAGGGCAAGCAACGGGATCGGCAACAGCGCAAGCGCCGCCAGCTTCCAATTCAGCATGAACAAGAGCCCCGTGATGCCGACCAGAGTCAACGATGCCGTCATCATCCCCTCTAGTCCATCGATAAAAATCCGCTCGACATGTTCGGTGTCGTTGGTCACGCGAGACATAATCTCGCCCGTCGAGCGATTCTCGAAATAGGTGATCGACAGGCGTTGCAGCGCGGCGAAGATGTGCCGGCGAAGATCGTGCACCACCGTCTGCTCGAGTTGGTTATTGAGCCGGATGCGCAACGAAGCAAAGAGGTTCTTGAGCAAATAGGCGCCGACCAGAAGCCCGATCACCCCCGGTAGCAACGAGGCCTGCTTGGCTTGGATCACGTCGTCGATAATGATCTTGATGACCCAAGGCGGCACCAGCTCCATCGCCGTCGCACAGGCAGCGCAGAGCAAGGTCAGAACGGCCAGCGTACGATGGGGGCTCAGATACTGCAGGACACGAAGAAGGGCTTTCACAAGCGGTTCGGCAAGGCAGGCATCAAATGACGTTACTCGATTCTTTCTGCCAATATTGTGAGAATTCTTCCAGCTGGGTAAGGGTAGACATATCCGTCATCCGATCAAGAAACACTGTGCCGATCAGGTGATCAAGCTCGTGCTGAATACAGACCGCATATAATCCCGTCGCCTCAAAATCCAAGGCCTTGCCCTTCCGGTCCAACCCCTTGACCCGCACCAGCGACGGTCTGGTGACTTTCCCCCTCAAGCCGTCGACACTCAGACACCCTTCCCAATTCTCCACCTGTTCCGGTCCATAATAGACGATCGACGGGTTGATGAGCACCGTTTCAGGAAAGCCTCCTTCCCCTTTGCAGGCCATGACGACCAATTGAATCGAGCGTGAGACTTGAGGCGCCGCCAGCCCGATACCCGGTTCGTCATACATCACTTCGAACATGTCGTCGATCAACCGCTGGATCTCCGACGACTTGATCTCTCGTGGATCAACCGGCACCGCAACCTTCCGGAGGATCGGATTGCCAAGCTTGGCGATTTTCAGCATGGTTCCTGTCTTCAATGTCATACCCTCTACAGTATTCGTAACATAGCCGTCTTCGAGCCCGCAACCTCCTCAACGTCCCGTCACAGGCCCCGCTTGGGTCGGCGAGGTTCCGGAATCTCAAAGGTCTCCTTGTTGATGTCCCACCACTCGACCCATTCACTCGACCAGGCCGCGCGATCCTGTTTCGTCGAGGTGTCCCAATCGTGAAATTCAGTTTCATGGCGGGTCAGAATCCAGAGCGATTGCAGCGCCGACAGCGCCACGAACCGTTCCTCATCGCTGACCAGGGGAATCAGGATCGGAATGACGGCCTTCTGGCGGATATACCGCGACTCAAACGCAGCGGCCTTTCTCACGGATGGATTGGGATCTTTGGCCATAACATCCAGGGCTTCGGAGGCTTTCGCCGCATCCAGACGAACCGCCACCCGTAACGCATGTTCCCGCACTCGTGACAGTTCGCTCGGCTCCTTCGCGGTCTCGACGAGAGCCGGCACGCCTGCCACCCCCTTCATCATCAACAGCGTTTCAATCGCATTGTACCGGATTCTTGGACTGGACATGGTCAAGGCCTTGACCAGCACCGGAACCGACGATTCACCCAAATGTACGAATTCCCCCATGGCCCAAAACTCTTGTTTCCCTTCCAGCAACGGCAACAACGCCTCAGCTCGCTTGAGCTCTTCCTGGCCGAGTGGAGCCTTATTGGGAGGAATTGAGACATCCGGCACATCTGGATTGACCGGTGGAGCATCATACGGCACCTGAACGGCCCAGACTCGACTCTCCTTCGCCCATGCACAGAGCGGGTCCGCCCACACCAGCAGGCTGAGCAACCCGATCACTCCCAGTCGGCAGAAAAGACATAATTGATTCACGATGGTGATACTCCTCTCTCGATGGTTCGAGGCATCCCCTGTTTACACATCACTCTATGCATGGATCAGTGAAGGCGATGCCGATGACGGGACGCGTATCGTGGTGAGATTCGGACCAGAACGGACGAGAGCCACTCAACCCGACGCCTGTGTCAGGTCGGCGATCTGCAGCGACCTCATGAACCGAGTTCTCGAAGATGTTTCCGTACCCGGACCTTCTCGTGATGTTTGCGAAGCAACTGTTGACGCACCACATCCTGATTCTCGGCCACGATCCGGACCAGTCGATCCATATCCTCCGCATGGTCACGCACCAGTTCAGACAACTTCTGGATCTGCTCCTCTAACTTTTCCAGCCGCCAGGCCATGTTTTGCAGTGGGTCCGAGGTTCTCTCCGCCAGCTTCGTGATCGGTCTGGAATCGACTCGTGGCAAAGCTGCGATGACAACATCTCGCTTCATACTCACTCCTTTGTTCATGGCCGACCAAGCCGAGCGGCGAAATCTGGCGTTCTGGTGGCTAGTATTATCCGCATGGCACGGGAAGTCAACGATTCCGTTTTCTTTCTATTTCAAGACGGTCCTGCTAGAATCCACACGATGAAGAATATTTTCACCATGGTCTTGGCCGGAGGAAAAGGTGAGCGGCTCAATCCGCTCACGGCACAACGGGCCAAACCAGCGGTGCCGTTCGGCGGGAAATATCGGATCATCGATTTTACGCTCAGCAACTGTTTAAACTCGGGGCTCCGTAAAGTCGCCGTCCTCATCCAATACAAATCGCATTCGCTCGATCGCCATATCCGAGCCGGCTGGAATATCCTCAGCGCCGACCTCAACGAATACATCGCCTCGGTTCCTCCTCAGCAACGCATCAGCGAAGATTGGTATCGCGGCACAGCCGATGCCGTCTATCAGAACATGTTCTTGATCGATGATGAACATCCCGAGTTCCTGCTGATTCTCGCGGGCGACCATATCTACAAGATGAACTACGCGGAGATGTATCACTGGCTCATCGCCACGAGCGCGGATGCGGTCGTCGGAGCCATCGACATCCCCATCCAAGAAGCCTCTCGCTTCGGGGTCATCGCCGTGAACGAAGACTATCGGATTACCCGGTTCGACGAAAAACCGGCGAATCCCATTCCGCTCCCCAACGATCCGGACCATGCCTTTGCGTCGATGGGTATCTACCTCTTCCGCACCAAGGTGGTCCGCGAATACCTGCTTGCCGATGCAAGGGAAGGCAGCGCGCACGACTTCGGCAAAAACATCATCCCGAAGATGATTGCCGATAAACGGGTCTATGCCTTCAAATTTCAAGACGCGAACAAGAAAGCGGTCAAGTATTGGCGCGATATCGGAACGCTCGATGCGTACTGGGAAGCCAACATGGATCTGGTCTCCGTGGATCCGCAGTTCAATCTGTACGACGCCGACTGGCCGATCCGAACCTATCAGGGACAGTTTCCCCCGGCCAAGTTCGTCTTCGCCCAGGACTTTCAGGGCGGCCGCATGGGAGTCGCGCTCGATTCGATCGTGTGCGGCGGCTGCATTATCTCGGGCGGACGGGTCCAAAATTCGGTCCTGTCCCCGAACGTGCACGTGCACGACCATGCCGATGTTCGTGACTCCGTCCTGATGGAAAATGTCACGATCGGGGCCCAGAGCCGCATCAGGCGCGCCATCATCGACAAGGATGTGACGATCCCTCCTCAGACCGAGATCGGGTATAACCGAGAAGCCGACGCGCAGCGGTTTACCGTCACGGAATCAGGTCTCGTGGTCATCTCAAAAGGAATGAAGCTGCATGCCTCCGTCGATCCATCCGGTTGATCTGATTTCCGCGCTTCGTCAGAAACATCTCACGCCCGCGATCGTCTTTCTCACCTCACGGCGAGCCTGCGATGAGGCCATGGAAGCCTTCGACCATGCCAACTTCGTGCTGCCGCCCGTACGGCAAGATGCGATTGCGAAGGCACTCGAGCGAGTCATGGTTCAACACCCCAGTATTGCCGAACACCCGCTGATTCCCATCGTGCAACGCATCGGCGTGGCTGCCCATCATGCCGGGCACCTGCCGACGTGGAAAATCGCCATCGAAGAATTGATGCGCCAGGGGCATCTCGATGCGGTCTTTGCCACCACAACCTTAGCGGCAGGTGTCGATTTTCCAGCACGCACGGTCGTGATTACGCAATCCAGCATCCGCAAATCCCGCGACTTCACCGACTTGACGGCCGGCGAAATCCAACAGATTGCGGGGCGAGCCGGACGCCGAGGGAAAGACCATGTCGGATTTGCCGTGATCACTCCTTCGCCCTATATCGATCTGTCGGTGCTGACCAAAGGGCTGACCGGACAGCCGGAGGCCATCGACAGCCAATTTACGATCAGCTATCCGATGGTCTTGAATCTCTTGAAAGCCCATCCCCACGAACACATCCAAGGGATCCTGGCGAAGAGTTTTGCTCAGTTTCAGTTGAATCAGCGGGCCGAAGTCCTCGAGCAGAAGCTCGACGCCCTCCACATCAAGATGGACCCGTTCGGCCCTCGCGTTTGTACGGACTGGATCACCCAGTGGCACACCTTCGACCATGCGCGAAGACACCGCCATACACGCCATCCAACCTATCGCACCGAACCACCGGAAATTGCAGCGCGCCTGCCGTTTCTGACGCCAGGGCGGGTCGTCGGGTTCAGCAGGGGCCGAGGCATCGTGCTTCGCCAATATCGGAGCAAAGGCCAGAGGAATTCGATGCTCACCGTGTTGAGACCGGAAAGCGCCGTCACGGAATGTCCGGTCACCAGCGTAAAGGAAGTCTACGACCGCACCTACGACTGTCCGGAAACATCGGCCTATCCTTGGTGTTCCACCGACACATTTGATCGGCTCAGCCACCAGCTTGACGAACTGCCGCTCCGGTTGCCCCTGCTCCCCATCCTGATGTCCACCGATGGCGAGCCGCTCCCCGACGCCATCGTCCAATCGTTGGAAGACTTCCCCTGTCCGACCTGTCCGTCTCGGTCGGCCTGCCAAAAGGACTTTCTCACCGCGTCACGCCTCCGGCAGGAACAACAGCGGCATACCAAATCCATTCAGGCCCTGCGCACCAGTTTATGGCATCGCTTCCAAGAGCGCGTCGAGGTCTTGCAGAAATTCGGCTATCTCACCATGACGACGCAGCTGACGGCGGAGGGAGAATGGGCACGACTGATCCGAATCGACCATTCGCTGCTCATTACCGAACTGATTCGTGCTGAGGCCTTCACCGGCGCAGATCCGTCCCTCCTCGCCGGTATTCTGGCCAGTCTGGCCCACGATGATGATCGCCCCGGTGCCTTTCCTCGCATCAGTCCAGGACTGAGTTCCTTGCTCGGGCAAGTTCGCAAACTCGCGGAGAGCTTATCGCCCTACGAAGATCCTCCGCTCCTCCGCGCGGATGTGGCAGCCCTCGTGGAACGCTGGGTCGCCGACCCGACCCTCACCTGGATCGGACTCTGTCGGCTGACCACCATGGCTGAAGGCGACATCTATCGACTGCTGGCCAGAACCTTGGAGTATCTCTCGCAGGTGCAAACCCTCAAGACCACACACCCCGGTCTCGCCGAATCCGCGTCCCAAGCAATCACATCAATCCGACGCGGCGTGTTGGAGGAACTACCGTGAGAAGGGGCGTGAAAAGTGAAAGGTACGGGGTAAGGTGATGGAACAGTTCACTTCACGTTTCACGAGCAAGACATGACGACCGACGAACTTGAGCAGCTCTTGGCTCAACAACCCGTGGCGGTGCTGCATCGCCTGGCCCGTGGCCGTGTGCAGCGACACTTTCGTGCCGGGAAGCGGCGCCTGATCGAGTTGCTGCTCCAACATTCGAGCCAAAATCGCGCCGGCTTCGAATCCGATCTGCTGACGCTGATTGGAGAACGTCAATCCAGTCCAACCTCTGGATCGTCAAGAAGGCCGGGGGCTCCACCAGTCGCTCATAAGCACGTTGCAACCAGGTCTTCGGACACGGAGCCATCGGATCCTCCCGTCTCGCTCACAGAGTGGCTGCAGGGACTCGGCGTGCCGGCTCCACAACCATTCGTCCAGGATCCCTGGCAGGTTGAAGCCCTGGCTGCGGTGAGTGAAACCGACGTGGTGATCAGCGTCCCGACCGGAAGTGGAAAGACCTATGTCGCTATTGAAGCGGCACGCCGAGCCATGGAGGACAATCGCAGCGTCATTTACACCTCACCGCTCAAGGCCCTGTCGAACACCAAGTATGCGGAGTTTTCGAAGATCTTTGGACCGGACAAGGTCGGTATCCTCACCGGTGATCGCCAAGAAAACGGGCAAGCCCCGTTACTCGTCATGACCACGGAGATTCTCCGCAATCTGCTCTACGATGCGGCGAGTGGTGAGATCGATGTCAGATTGGACACGCTCGGCTTGGTGATCCTGGACGAATCGCAGTACCTGGCTGACCCAGAACGCGGGGTCGTGTGGGAAGAAACGATTATCTTCTGCCCCTCTCAGGCGAGACTCTTGTTGCTCTCGGCCTCCATCGGCAACCCTCAGGATATCGCCGATTGGCTGACGTCGATCCGGGCAACCCCCTGTCGACTGGTACGGCACAGCAAACGCACCGTGCCCCTGAGAGCCGGGTATCTACATCCCAATGGGAGACTCACCCCCTTGTTTCGCACCCTGGGTATTCCACAAGGGCATCCCGGGCATCTCCATCCAGAAGCCAAACACCTCTTCATTGAATACGAAGAAGAGACCTTGCCGTCCGGACGTCCAAGACGGTAATCCTTCCCGGAAGCCCCACACTTAGCACAACCACCGGGCATTCCACAGGGACATTCCGGCCACTTCCATCCCGAAGCCAAACACCTCTCCATTGAATGCGATGAAGAAACCTTGCCGTCCGAACCTCCAAGACGGTAGTTCTTCTGCCGTCCGAACAGTTTAAAAGGAGCCTGTCAGTCCGACCATCACACCGTGGCGGATGGTTTGGAATCCAGTGAGCGGAGCAGTTTCAGATCCGCTCCCGAGAGGATGATTCTCCCATTCACCGGCATAGGTACGGTTCCACATGACGCGATAGCCTCCGGTCAAGGCCAGATGTCGTGTCACGAGGAATTTGAGGCCGACACTTGAATTGGCGCTCACCCCGACTCCCCACATGGAAAAACTCGGGTCTTGCTGAAGATCGGAGCGCAGATGATGCACATCCTCGTTATAAAGGATGCTGACCGGGCTCACCGCCGCTGTGAGGTTGAGGCTGACACGCGGAATGAGGCGGTATTCACTGTTGAACCCTACATGAATCGGAGTGAACCAGTGCGTCGTATTACTGATGGCCAACACACCCGAAAGAGTGAAGTTCGGTGTGCAGGATAGACCGGGAATTCCCGAGGAGTTACAGACGACTTGTCGCACACCGATCGCCTCGTATTTCGTTCTCCAGTATTGCAATCCTCCGAACACTTCGAGATAGCCTCGCGATTCTGCAAACTCGAGGGCGCGAACACCGAGATTGAGCGTCACATATTGGGTACCTGACCCCGAGAGATCGCTATGTGTTCGTGAGAAGAGATGCTGTCCACCCACGGCCGTGTGGTCATCGTCTACAAGAAGGCCACGATCAAAGGAAACGGAGAATCCCCCCTCGGCTTGGAGAAACCCACGAAGGCCGAAATTCAGCCGCCCTCCCAGTTCGATAATATGGGTATCGTTGTCCTTGTACATGAGCTCGGAGGTCGGATCGCCCAATCGCGGATCAAGTCCGGATGCATCGTGGCTCCATGTGGTATTGCCGGCCGTGAACATCCATGACCTGACCGAGAGTTCCACTCGTGGCCTGGCTTGCGGTTCGGCGTCCTGCCCCCAACTCGGTGCGGCCGACACCATCAGAACCAACAGAGCCAGTGCCGTGCATGTTCGATCCTGCCTCTTTCTCATCGCCTGACACCTCCTCGCTGGATGATCACCGTATCGACGCATCGGATGGTCGTATCCAGCATGACCCGTCGACAGGCCTCTCGAATAGTTTCTTCCTGAAGGTTCTGCTGAATAAATGCCGAGAACCAGATCAACCAGGTACCGATGGCTGCGACCAGTACCATGGTCACTCCTAGATAGGCACAGACTCTCTCCAAAGAAGTCTGTGGAGTCGTGACTGGTGCAGGAGGTCCGTCCTCTTCTGTCACGATTCGAACGGCAGGCATGGTTAGTCTCTAACCTTTATATGCTGGAATAAATTGCGACCGCAATCAGATAAATCATACGGAAGACGTGGCTGTACGGATAGGGTTTTTTTAATCTCAAGCAAACTCTCGGTGCCTGGGGCCACCTCGATAGACATATTTAGGATGAATGAAAATCACGTACATATTTGATGCCTACGATACGAATCAGTACCATCGCTGGCCCATCCGCACCAATAAAGAGTTCAGAACTCCTTGGAAAGTAAAGAATGCTAAGCAACCTCCAGCCAGGCACCTATTTTGCCTTTCCCGTTCCAGTCACACGCACGCCATGTGAACCACGGTATTGAGGTACACAACAGGATGACACGCAAACCTACCAATGAGGCACTGTTCATGGAACACACTCACCTATCCACACGATGGTTCTGGCTGGTGCTTGCCGTCACTGTTTTCTTAGGCCTCGGGCAGGCTGCTGAAGGCCTGGCCTTTACTGTGAGCCCGACAGCACTGACGTTTAACGCTGTTCGAGATGGAATGAACCCTTCCAACAAGACGTTATCCGTCTCTCGAAGTCGTACCAACCAGGTAACGGTCACGACTTCCGACAATGCCTCTTGGCTGACCGTTTCGCCGTCCACCACCTCCATGACTACCAAGGCAACGCTCACGGTGGCCGTCAATATAAGTGGGCTCGCTGCCGGCACCTACAATGCCACCATCACGATCAAGGTGAGAAAAGCAACGAAGACAGTCCCTGTGACAATGACCCTGTCATCCCCACCCTCGGCCACGACTGCCACTCTCGCATGGAACGCAGTCACTGACCCATCCCTGAGTGGCTATAATGTGAAGGTAGGGACGGCCTCAGGGCTCTATAGCAGGACGATCACTGTGGGCAACGTCACATCGTATACCGTTGACAGTTTGACGAATGGCACAACCTACTATTTCACCGTGACCGCCTATAACAGTTCTGGTGAGAGCCAACCATCAAATGAGGTCAGTAAGAGTATCTATTGATGACAACTAGACCTTTAAGACATAAGCGCGAAACTCTATCTTGCTGAACGAGGTTGTATGTGGTGCGGAACCAAAACACCATTCTCGTTGATCGTGGTTCCGGTGAGAAAACGTCTCCTGCTCAGTGTAGTGAAAAGCGCCTGTGTTCCGCCAACACTCCAATTGCAGTTTTCTTCCTCATCTTGTGAAGCGCAACTCGTAACAATTTCCAAGCTGTGTAGAGAGCGTTCTTGTTCGTTCTTGATCTTTCTGCAGGCTAAACCCTCCACAGGTTACACCACCAGGTGCGGACTACTTACTCTAAATACTTAAAAAGTTGAGCGTATCGATCATATTTCTTTCGGCACCATTCTTGCTCAACCTGTCTCTGAATTTGAAAAACATCAGTTCTCGTGATCGCCTCGCTCTCGGCGATCACCAGCGTGCAAAGACTTTATTTCATAACAGCTCTATGTCGAATAACCTAGAGGAGTGTATGTATGTTGCTGTTTGAACATGTGGTCGGTTTCGCGTTTCGGAAATTCATCCTCTCAATGGTCCATCCGGCACTGTTGATTCTTCCACTCCTATGGGTGGCCGGCTGCACAGGTGAAGGAGCAGGCGGACCGATAAGTTCCAGCATTTCTACTCCAACGGATGCTTCAACAGAGTTGGGATCCGATCAAGCTTCTGATTCCGAGGAGGCGGACCATGACCATGATGGTGGAGGCGAAGACCCGATCATTACGATGACTTCGACAACAACCGGAGTGACCGCACATTTATCCTGGACTCGCCCCTCTGACATCGATGTAACCGGTTACGCCATTTATTATGGAAAGCACTCAGAGGAAACAGCGAGCTCAGATGAGTCACCTTCTGAGGATGCAGATGCTGCACAGGTAGAGACAGAAGAGCCAAATTCATGTTCGCGCGGGGCAAACCAAACTGTCGAGAGTCCATCCGCCACGATCACCGGTCTCGAACCCAATACTTCATATTTCTTTGCGATCCGTGCGTTCAACGAGAGCGAGTCGGAGAGTCTCTGTTCGAATGAAATCATGGTGATAACTCCTCCGGCTCAATCCTAATCGGCAGAATTGGGTGGTGGTCCCTGGGACACACGCACCACAGGCTCTCTCATATTCAGTAAGCCAAGGTTGCATGGCCTCCATGCAACGGTAACTGACGAAGTGGAGCCTTCACACAGAGGAAAGGTCAAGACACAAATGAGGTACTTCATGGCAAACACTCCACACATCGCTCAAGCTCGCCGTCACACTTGCTGTTTAGCCCTGTCTTGGTTCTTGCAGATTGGGACGATCACGTTCATCTGCCTGGGGCTCGCTTCTGAAGGCTTGGCGACTCACCTTGTGAGCGTTACTCCAACCTCGCTGACCTACTATGCAGTGCAGGGTGCCTCTAACCCACCGAGCAAGAGGATAACCGTCTCCAGACCTTACTCTAGCAGCGCTACGCTCACGGCCTCAGACAATAGGTCCTGGCTGACAGTGTCTCCTACAAGCACCTCCATGACGAGCAGTAAGTATCTCACGGTCGCTGTCAACACGAGTGGGAGAGGGGCAGGGACATACAATGCCACCGTCACCATCAAAGTAGGAACCTGGTACACTAAAACAGTCCCGGTGACATTGATTATCTCGCCCGCACCCTCACAACCGCCATCCACCACATCCAGCGCAACTCTTAGGTGGAATGCGGTCACCGGTGCAACGATCACTGGCTATAAAGTGTACGTCGGGGAGGCTCCCGGTCAGTATTCACGAACCATTACTGTGGGTAACGTCACATCCTCGACAGTGAGCAGTTTGACCGTCGGCCGAATGTACTATTTCGTGGTGACGGCATACAACAGTGCGGGCGAGAGTACCCCATCCAATATGGTGAGCAAAACGATCCAATGATCAACCAACACAGCACCCGCACAGCGTGCACACCGTTTCTCACAAGAAAGCGATGAAAAAAAGGCCAATCCCTCGGTCGAGGGATTGGCCCTTTCAATTCACCCTGATTATCTATAAATCAGGCTAATCTTTTCGAGATAGTCGCTTCAAAACCCCAAGCCCCGCCAACCCGGCACCCAGCAGGATCATGGATGTTGGTTCAGGGACAGACACAGGTTTAGGTTTAGGTTTAGGCTTGCGCGCGAAACTATCAAGACTCGTGCTTTCATAAGTTAGGGTAGTGGTTGTCTGAGCCATCGCCACATTCCCAGATACCCCTGTGAGCAATATTGCAGTCCCTAGAAAATAGGCGCAAAGTACTTTTTCTCGCATGCTCATATTTTTGTTACTCCTCCATGTTCCTAGCAGGAACAAATTGCAAACCATGCATTGTGAGGTAGAAGGCTAAGCAAACTCTGTTCCTGAATCGTACCGTGTTATAAGTGTGCGAAAGCACTCACACTCTATGTATGATTTATCATTCATCAAATATTGATCGTAAAATATATTTACAATTCACTTTCATTAGCGAATAACACAAAACAAGTTATTTAATTATTTCTATGACTTATGAATTTAGTCATATGTAAATATAGTTTACACATTCGGAACTTCTCTACGCCTCTTTGTTCTTGAGTTCATCAGTCCGTTTCGGTAGGCGTAATCGATACCGAGCAAGCAACTGGTAGAGCGTAGGACGGCTGATTCCTAATTCAACCGCTGTCTTAGACAGATTACCATTGGCCTTTTCCAGCGCCTGCTGGACGAGCTTTTTTTCTCGAATATCGCGCGCGCCACGGAGCGTTGGAGAATCTGGTTCAACAGAGGAACTGGCATGGAATCCCAAGGTTTCAGTAGTGATATATTTGCCTTCTGCCATCACCACCGCCCGCATAACTCTGTTTTCTAGCTCCCTGACATTTCCAGGCCAATGGTGAGTCCTCAACGATTCAATCGCCTGCGGTGTAAACCCTTTCAGTAGTTTTTTGTGTGCTGATGCAGACTTCATTAAGAACATGTTCGCGAGGAGAGGAATATCCGACCCCCTTACCCTCAGGCAAGGAATCGGAATGGTCAGAACACTAAGCCTGTAAAACAAGTCTTCTCTAAATCGACCACCGTTGATTGCCGCTTGCAGGTCAACATTGGTCGCAGCAAAAACCCGAACGTCGACTTTGATATTCTCCCTTCCCCCCAAACGATTCATTTCATGATCTTGTAAAAAGCGTAGCAACTTGACCTGCAGGGCAAGCGGAATATCGCCGATTTCATCCAGAAAAAGTGTGCCGCCTTGGGCGGATTCGATCCGACCCTTCTTCTGCTGGGTGGCGCCGGTGAAAGATCCCTTCTCATACCCAAAGAGCTCACTCTCCAGCAATGTCTCCGGGATTGCGCCGCAATTAATCGCGATAAAGGGCGCCTCTTTGTGCACACTCAGCCGGTGAAGTGCGCGAGCAACAAGTTCCTTTCCCGTCCCGCTCTCTCCTGTGATGAGAACCGGCACATCAGTCGGCCCGACACGACGAATCATGTTGAACAGGTTCTGCATAGGCTCGCTGTTCCCAACAAGACCTTCAAACTCAGTTGCAACAGACTGCGCCCGAATGGCCCGATTCTCCCGTTCCAAATTGAAGAGATACGTGGCCCGCTGCAAGACCACCTTCAGCACGTCGAGCTGGACCGGCACTTCAAGAACGTCATATGCGCCACTTTCGAACGCGGCCATGGCAGTCGCTCGATCAGGATGGTCTAAGATCACAATGACCTTCGCGTTCTGATTCAGTCGGAGCGACTCTCGCAGAAGCACCAACCGTTCGGTGGCTGAGACATCAGTGGAAGGCAATCTCAAGTCCAGTACCGCCACTGGTGGCATAGCTTGGCGAACATGCGAGAGGGCAGCCTCGCGATCCGCTACCTCGAACAGCTCGTAATCCGAAGTAACCGCCAACCTCATCTGATCCCGAATAGCAGCATCATGTGTGACGAGTAGTAATGCAGGACGTGTGGTCATGGAGGTGCTGGTCTTCTGTTTGAAATCACGGGGCGAGCCAGAGCGGTAAGAGCTTCTCGCCCGATTTAGCTGGATTTAGGAAGGGGAATCCATGGAAAGGACTGTCGCCGGCTGAATGGTACTGCAGCCATTGCGACTTGCGACTCATTACTCAACCGACATGCCGATACATGAGCCGACCAGCAAAGATCAGCATCTTGAAAGGAACAGAAGCACATACGGCTTTTGCCAGGCGCATCTTGCGTCGTTCTAGAGAGGGAGAGACCTCATGAAGAGGACTACGCCACAGAGTAAGCCGCATACACTGTGCTCCCCAACGTTCCTTGAACCTGATCAGTCCGCGATTCTCACAATCCGACCGACCGAAATCCAGGAGTTCCCTGCCGGAAGCTTTTGCAGCTTGAATGGCTTGCCAAAAAAGCATAGGAGTCGCCCCGAGATGATTAAAATCTGCATCGGAACCACCGTACTTGTAATACACTATTTTCCCATGATTCATGGTTAAGATTCCTGCAACAGGCCGATCCTGGGTGAAGGCGACCCGAAGACAGACATCCTCTCTCATGTACGCAACAAGATTGTGAAACCATTCGAACGGCTGTGGTGGAAGATGTTGACGAGACCTGGTCAGTACGATAAGAGCATAGAATGATCGCACCAGAGATTCGCTCCGTCCCTCTTCATACCTCAAGGGCTGACGTTCTGCATGGCGAATTCTCCCTCTAATGCAACTCTTATGGAATCCCTTGTATAAGGCATCAAGGCTTGGCCGAAGGTCGAGCCGATGCCATCGATAGACTTCACATTCGCGAAGGGCCTCCTCGGTATCGAGGAAGGCAGCGCTGGTTCGCATTTCGGCATACTTCCAACCCTGCGTTCTTCGCAGCGTTTCCAGATGTGCGCAGAGTGTTCGCAATTGATAGATGTTGTCGACAAGTGGCTCACAGTGATCAGAAAATGGCAAGGAAACCACCCGGTCACCAGTTACCCAACTTCGCACGACACAAAACAACAGCGCATTCGTCAATGGTTCGGTTGGGCCAGACGTGGTGACAGCCAGCGGTTCATAGCCATAGGTCGTTTGCAAGGTGCGCAACCACCCACGAGTATGAAAAACCGACGCAGCGGGATGTTGTTCAACAAACCCAGGCCACCGAGGATCTGTGAGTGGGTCAAGGAGGCGAACCGTATGGGACGTAATCGTGTTGTGTCCTTCCTGTTCGGCCATGCCATTTCCTCACTGAATCATCATGGAATCTGGACGGCGTTCATATCGTCGAAGAATTAGGACGATACTAAAGAGCACGACCAGCGAGAACAGAAAGAGTGGGATGCCGCCGCTCCGGTGGAGAGCGCTGTCTGTAATGAAGGTGGGGTCGACGTAGTTGGCCAGAAGTGCCAAGCCGACGATGCGGAAGGCATTCTTGATGATGGCCAGTGGAACGACAACTACGACTAACGCGGTCTTAGACCACCCTGAGGTCAAAAACCAGTGACCGGCGACCAGACTGGTGATGACCAATGAGAGAAAAGAGCGAATACCGCTGCATTCCTCCGCGATAAGGATCGTGAAATCCGAGAGTGTGAAGATGAATCCCTCGCGAAGGACAGAGATGCCAAGAGTAGAGAAAAGCACCTCCACCGCATCCGCTGAACTCCGCTGCAAGAAATCGATAATGGCGTCGAGAATAAAAGAAGGCCAAGGAACCATGAACAAGAGCATCAGCAAGGCAAATAGGTTGAATTGAAAGCACTCCGCTCCAAACGTCAGGAGAAAGAGCCCCCAACACATCACGACAAAAGTCATTATCACCGCGCTCAATCGATCTTCGGCCCAGTCTGGTTCGTCAACGAGCCAGTAACTAAACGCTCCGCCAAGCATGATCAACAGTCCCAGAAGAGGGGTCCCTCTGCGGGAATCCAATATGGTCGTTCTGTTCAAGAACAATAAATAGAAGGTCAGTGCCGGAATCAACAACATGTGAGAGAAGTGCTCCTTCTCCAAGGCAAGGGTAAAGAGTTGCACGAGTGGCATCCAAAACCACGCACACAAGCCAACGAACAGCAGCAAGGCCATGGCCTTCCGCAGCCCATCGTCTAACCACAAGACGGGGTTCAACAGCCGGTGGCCATGGGAGTCTCGCCGTGAAGCTGCCTCATGTTCCAAACCGGTTCCGGTTTTATCCAAACGAGACGCTCTCATATAGGAGTACCTGTCACTATGCCGTGGCGGGGCCTTTGGAGAGACGAACATGTCTCATCAGGCCAATTGCCTCTCGATCATCACTACCATGTAGCCCACAAACTGCTGTCGCCCGGTTACAAAGAGATCATCCTGGCACGCTCAATATTTGAGCCGTTCTTTTATCACAGACCTGCAGTTCCAGACTTCGACCGGCAGAGCTTCGTCCTACGCAGCTTGCCACCATGCGAGCGTTGTGCCTTATGACAGTCCCAACGGCTGCCGAAGCACCGGGAAGATCCACACACCTGAACGACCAGAGGATGAAAGCTATCGGTAGGGATGCCGGGTAGAGAGGGTGTTACAAACGTAGAAAGAGGCGTCGTCGATACAGTAGGTAGAGAACGGTCCAATAACCTGCCACGGTTATAAGACCATACACCAAGGGTTCATAGGCATCTCCCAGGACAGTAAAAGGGGTCCGTCCGACAAGGCGTCTGAGAGCGTGAAAGGCCACATTCGAATGGATCTGGCTGAGCAGATAGGCGCCGATCGCGTTCATACCGATGACGATGAACGGAAAAGCCAGTCTGGTGTATCCCCAACAATCAACGAGTACAAAGGAGCACCCTAAGAAGAGGAAGCACCAGCCTCCGCTGAACAAGATCCAGCTCGGTGTCCAGATCGCCTTTACGAGAGGACAGAGGCCTGTTAGGCCGAGCATCCAGCCGCCTACCAATCCCAATACTCCTGCGTTGATCAACCAGCGGAGCTTGTTGCCCAATGTGCGATCACTCTGCAAGATACGGCCGGCCATCAATCCGAGGATCATTGTTGCAAGGGTTGGAACAAAATTCAGTGTCGTCATACCCTTTGGAAACCCCACGAACGGTTCCTGCCGAGGGTAGAGATTTAACAACCACGTATCGAATGCCCAAGCAAGATTGCTGTTCTTCTGCCAGTGAGCTTCAAACCCCCTCAATCCATGTTCATGAAGCCAAGACTGGGACACACCCACCCGCTCATAGTCAAAATCTGGACCTGGAATAGGGTATAGGGCAAAGGCCAGCCAGCACACAACCAAAATTCCAAGAATCGCCCCCCATGCGGCACGCGATCTCCTGAAGGCCAGCCAGAACAGGGCTGGGTATGCCAGTCCGATCTGTGGGAGAATCCAATCGAATGGATATACGATCATCTGGCGGGCATGCATTGCGGCAATGGCCAGACCCAAACCGATCAGGAGAAGTGATCGGATGACGGCATGCTTCCACAGGTCCCGAAGCGTTGCTCCTTGCGCCGTCCTTCTCGCCAGAGAAAATGGCAGGGAGACGCCGACGAGAAAGCAAAAGCTGGGCATGATCAGGTCGTGAAGATTGGCACCAACCCATTCGGCATGACTCTGTTGTTGGCAAAGAAACCGCCAGAATGATGATTCCGGCACGGCCGCAGCAACATTGCAGAGTTGGAACGCTTCCGAGAGAAGGAGGAACATGACGAACCCGCGGTAGGCATCGATTGACGCGAGACGGTAAGGAAGGAATGAGATATTGGATCTGCCGACCATAGCGTTCCTTCGTACGACAGAGTAAGTGGGCATTATCAGAGCAGTGCGTCTACCGGCTCGGTGCTCTTTATTCGCCGTTTCGTATGCCAATGAACTGTGCAAGCTGTGTGATAGTGGGTGTGTTCTTAGTTGCCAATTCACAGAGGGATAAATTACGTAGATTGTTTGATATGTTGCAGAAATGTTGAGGTGTCGTGGTATTTAAGGATACTTTTCATAACCTTCCCGGCGCTGTTCTTGGGAAGGGACTGCAGGATGACGATCTGTTTTGGCAATTGATGGAGAGGCAGTCTGGTTCTACAGTAGGACGCAATCCGCGCTTCAAGCCCGTTGACATGCTTGTTGCGTGGCACAGCAAATACCTTCACCGCCTCGCCAAGCACATCATCGGGAATACCGACGACTGCTGCTTCAACCAGTTCACCACACTCCACTACGGCCTGTTCAATCTCCCTGCAACTGATCTTTTCGCCGCGGCATTTCAAGAAATCTTTTGCGCGATCCACTATATAAATGAAACCGTCCTCATCGACCCTCGCGAGGTCACCTGTATACAGTAACCCGTTACGGAACACCGCTTCCGATTCTTTCGGTTCCTGCCAGTATCCCTTCGAGATATTGGCGCCTTCTGCAACAATCTCACCGACTTCTCCCGGTCGCACGTCCCTCCCCTGCTCATCAAGGACACGTAAGGTCACACCTGGCGCTCCCTTGCCGATGGAGCCGAGTTTGGTCTCCAACATTTCAGGAGCCAGATAGGAGAGTCGTGCCGTTGCCTCAGTCTGCCCATACATAATGTAGATTTTGGTATTAGGAAGAGTCTCTCTGAGTTCTCGGACAAAGATTGGAGCCAGATGTCCTCCAGCTTGCTGCACATGTCTGAGCGAAGGGAATCGCTTTCGTTTCAAGCTCGAACTTCTCAGCAGAATCTGGAAATGGCTGGGCGTCCCGGCAAATCCTGTGCATTGTGTGTCTATCATTCGCTGAAGAACCGTTTCCGGATACATGAACCGATTATCGACGACCACCTCACCACCGACTCGTAGGTGCGTGTGAAGGAGGGAAGCGCCGTAACAATAGTGAAAAGGCAAGACCGCCATCATGCGGTCCTGCTGGTTCAGCGAAAGGTAGGAGACGATAGACTCTGTATTCGCAATAATATTGGAATGGGTAATCATCACTCCACGTGGCTGACCTGTCGAACCGGATGTAAACACCAAGGCCGCCAACTGGTCGGGACTCACCGGGGCATAGTCCGATACAGGAGGCTTCGTGGAAGAAAGCGTGGAAAAGTTCACCTGAGATAAAACACCTGGAGCCGGCTGAATAGGGCTGTCGGTGAGGAGATGGGTACCCGAAAGCTCGCTCGCGCGAGTGGTCCCAACCGAGGCCTGCGCACAGACAATCCTGGTACCGCTCAGTTCCAGAATGGATGCGAGAGCACTTGCCGAGCTGTTGGCTGGGATTGGGACCGTAATGAGCCCGGCTTGCAAGGTTCCCAAATAGCTGGCCGCCCAAAACAGTGAGTTGTCGCTCACCAGGAGGACGCGATCACCTGGTCTGGCATGACACCGAAGAAGATAGGCGGCAATCTGACCGGCCTGAGCGGCGAGGTCTCTATATGAGACCGACGATTGGAGAAAACTGAGCGCGGTCCGATCGGGATCCTTGTCGGAGAGCAAGTACTGCGCGACGTTCTTCCCGATCATGGCAACGAAATCCTGCTGAAAAAGAGCGCGAATGGGGGCTGATTAATCGATGGTCATTGACGGCGCGTGCAGGTACTTAGCGACTTTGCGTTTTGCTTCAATCATATGATAGGCGCGATCAACGAGATCCTCCGTCATGCCGGATGCCCGCGCCAAATCCGAGGCGGAAATACCATGATCTTTCCCGTAGAGACAGAGGTCCATCTGCTCGTAGGGTAACGTAAAGTAGAATTCTTCCTGTGATTGCTCCAATGTATAGGTATCGGTCGTGGGAGGACGGTGGAGGATATCCTCCGGCACGCCGAGATGCGCCGCAAGCTGATATACCTGTGATTTGTATAAATGAGCAATAGGCTTGAAGTCGGCTGCTCCATCACCGTTCTTCACAAAGAACCCCTGATCATACTCGAGCAGATTGGGCGTGCCGGCTACCGCATATTGCAGCAAGTCCGCATAGTAGTATTCCATCATCTTTCTGGTCCGCTGCTTAAAATTCGTCGCCGCGACAATGCCCAGATAGGCATCCGGCGTCAGACGGACTTTGGTCATCTTCCCATCAGGCGACTGAACAACGACGGAAAAAATCGCGTACCGGCCGGCATCGAGGAGGCCCGGAAGCACGATCTTACACTTGTACCCCGGTCCGTATTCAGGAACCACCAAGCGGATTGAATCATCTCGCCGCCGGTAACACTCCGCTCCGGTGAGAATGGGGCTGATGTCTTCCAGTACCGACTTGGCGTTGAGCGCATCGGCAACCATGCGGCCCAACTGAAGACTATGCGGTGAAGAATCAGCTTCAGGCATGAACAGCAGCAGAATACGCTCGTTTCCAAGGGCCCGCGCACAGAGGAAGGCCACCACGCTGCTGTCAATCCCTCCTGAAACAGCGATGACGGCGCCCTTTCGACGGAGCGTATGAAAGACTGTCTCGCGGATCCAGCTCGTGATGCGCTCTGTTTCACCCTCTGCATCCAGTCGCAATAGATCAGACGACGCAGCGCCGTGCGGTTTCATGCGCGTGTTTCCTCTGAGAGTCGGGTTGAACGTTCTTGGGCAGTCTGCCGTGAGGCCGACTGTTTCATGAGAATGAAAGAAGCGATCTTACTCACGGAATCAAGATTGTCGGGGATCAGCTCTTCATCGGTCACCTTAATCGTATAGGTAGATTCAAGAAACCTGACCAGTTCAAGGATACCGGTTGAATCGATGATGCCGGTCTCCATGAAAGAGTCTTCATCACTCAGTGTCCCTTCTTCGCCGAAGAGATAGTTGTCAATGACGAATTTGCGGATTGTCTGCAACATGCGTAATAATCCTCCTACCTGTGCAATCTTCGTGGGAACCGTAACGAGACGTTGCCTCCCAAACATCGACTCGATTCCAACCGACGGTCCGATTTAAAAAGGAGTATGGCGTTCCTGGGAAGCAGGACTACTGAGTGCATTACGACCATGCATGAAGCGGTCAAGAAGAACCGTCGTCGAGAGAATACCTGTCAGTGCCATGTTGTCCTTGACACTCGTCTCCCTACCTGACCGAAACTTCCGTACCAATGCGTCGGTGGCCCGTGGATCAAACACACCGTCTTGTTTGATCCGTTGGGATGAAAGAAAGTCGCCGACGAACTCGTCATGGCTGCTAAAGAAACTGAGACCGTCCGGCGCTCCATACGGCTGTTTGGCCCTCGTCCGTATCACCTCCGGTATCAATCCTTTCACGGCCTGCTTCAGGAGGTATTTCTGATCAAGCACTTTCATCTTTAAGCTGGCCGGTAACCGAGCCGCAAAGGTTGCCACCCGATGATCCAGGAACGGGTAGCGCCCTTCAACAGCATGCGCCATTGCGACGCGGTCTCCTTGGGATGAAAGGATATATCCGGGCAGCAAATATCGCGATTCGAGAAATTCAGCCTTGGCAAACAAGGACCAGGTCGCATAGGAAGACGGCAGGTCGCGTAGCAACGACGACACAGCATCAGCCTCGGCAAGTTCTGCCTGAGTCGACACCGAGAAAAACTGCTTCGTCTTGGCTGTGAGCTCCCAGCGAGGGAGGTGCGAGAAGAAGGGGCCGCTGAGCGCCTGTGGCGTGACATGAAAAAAGTGCTTCAAGTACTCGAGTGATTGCCTCTGGATATTCGGCAAATAGGGGTAGAGACGCTTAAGGAGGAGCGGACGCCATCGAGAGGCAGGACGACGGCCCCAAAACTGACGAATCTTGGTCTCCTTGAAGATGTCATAGCCGCCGAATAACTCGTCCGCGCCTTCGCCGGTCAGCACCACTTTGAAACCACTGTCGTGTGCGAGCCGTGACAAGAGGTAGAGGGGCGCAGGCGCGGTACGAAGGATTGGCTGCTCCGTGTGCCAGATCACATCAGAAAACACACCGACAATATCCTCATGGCGACATCGAATCGAAGAGTGCGACGTCCCAAGAAACGAACTTGCCTCATGCTGGAAGCGACTTTCATCGATGTCACGGGATTCAAACGTGACTGAAAATGTTTGAATCCGTTCTCCAGCGCTCTTCCTCGCCAAGGCGGCGACAACGGTGGAATCAATGCCTCCACTCAGGTACGCACCGACAGGAACATCGGCCCGCAATCGAATCTTCGTCGCATCCTGGAGCAATTCGAATAACTCTTCTGCTAGTTGGCTGTCTGTTGCACCACCGTGTTCGATCTGACCGGTAAGATCAAGCGTCCAATAAGGCGTGATCGTGATATGGCCGTCTTGGACGATCATCGAGCATCCTGGAGGCAACTGGTTGATGCCACGGAATACAGTACGAGGCGGAATTGTCGCCCAAAATGTGAAGAGCTGGTCAAGCCCAATGAGATCAAGCGCGCAGGGAACTTGGGGACACGTCAGCAAGGCCTTGATCTCCGAAGCAAAGAGGAACTCCCCGTCCAGGCGCGTATAGTAGAGAGGCCTGACCCCGAAACGATCACGCGACAGAAAAAGCCGTTGCCGTGGAGCGTCCCAAATCGCGAAGGCCCACTGGCCGTTGAGCCGTTCGACACAGCGTTCCCCTTCCTCCTGGTACAGATGGAGCAAGACTTCCGTATCTGAACTCGATGTGAAACGATGACCCTTCGCAATCAATTCGTTGCGGAGTTCAATGTAGTTAAAAATCTCCCCATTGAACGTAATCACCAGAGCATCTTGCGCGATCGACATCGGCTGATGGCCGCCCACCAAATCAATGATGCTCAACCTGGCGTGAGCGAGACCGACCGGACCATGACTATAAATACCCGCATCATCAGGACCTCGGTAACGGATGGCCCCAATCATCTGACGCAGTCGTTCCCGGTCGACCGGTCCGTCATCGACCTGAAGGCTGCCGGCTATCCCGCACATCTATCTGCGCCTCCTCGTGCCACCGCGACTGTTCGCTCCCGTTCGATCCGCCTACCGAAACCGTCGGCGCAATCCTCGCGGCATCAAATTAAGAGACCGGATCGCGAGGGATTGCAGCGGACTCGGTAACCAGTGCCTGAGCAACCGATCGAGACGGTTTCGTTGTCGATGTTGAATCCTCGTGTTGAGCAGCGCCAACTGCGCCTCGGTCAGTCGCCAGTCCGATGCACCGCAATTATCCAGGATATGCTCCACCGAGTTTCCCTTCGGAATAGCTACGACACCCTTCTGACAGATACACCAGTTGAGAACGATCTGAGCCGGGGACTTGCCTGTTTGTCGAACCAACTCTGCAATCACGCCCGTGGGGTCGCAATCGCGGATACGAGAAAGACCACGAGCCAGGGGACAATAGGCAATCACGGTCACCTGGTTGGCCCGGCAGTACGGCAGCAACTCCCTCTCGATGGTACGATCGATCAAGTTGTACCGAACCTGATTGGATACGATTGAAAACTTCCCCAATGCCTTTTGCGCCGCCTCCAGCTGCATCACGGAGAAGTTGCTGACCCCGGCAAATTTCACCTTTCCCGCTGTGATCAATTCGGCAACGGCTCCCATGGTGTCCGCGATTGGGATAGCGGGATTGGGATCATGAAGCTGGAGTAAGTCCACACAATCCGTGCCGAGCCGCATCAAACTCGATTCGACGGATCGACGTAAGTCGGTGGGACGGAAATTGTGCGGAGAGACTTTCGTTGCAAGAAAGACTCGCTCACGAAAGCCTCGAATGGCTTCACCGACGGCAGGCTCGGACCCATAGGATTCAGCTGTGTCGATGAACAAGGCCCCGGCTTCCAATCCACTGCGGAGCGGCATTGGCCCGGCATGGTAGTCCCACGTGCCCATACCGATCTCTGGGATCAAGACCCCGGTCTTCGAAAGTTCGGTCAGAATCACAATGGTACTCAGCCTGACGACCGGGGTGAGGGAAGCGGAGGGATTCGAAGTGTCCGTACGCCGTAACGTTTCAAGAAATGTGCGATTTCATCGTTCAATGCATTTGAGGTTCGAGATTGCTCTTTCTTGGCGATCTCAATCCAGGCAGTCCCTTGGGCGTGTAAGCGCTGTCGCATGTCGTCGGGGATATCCCAAAGGCTCAGCAGGACATCGACTGAGCCGACGAGCTCCCTCCGCACGTCTCCTTCGACGACTTCCAAGCTCCAGGAGTCGTCGGTCTTGTACCACCACTTGGTTGATGGTTTAGACACTCGGTACCGAGTCCCCTCCTGTTTGCAGCAGAGGCCCGAGTCCATGAAGAATTGAATCATCTCCGCCACGATTTTTCGGAACAGCTCAAGTTTATCCGCATCGGAAAGGTGCTTGGGGAAGTCAGGCGCCTTCCTGATGACCCGCGCAGGGAAACCCACGGCCAACGACCGGGGTGGGATTGTACCTTGGACGACGGATCTGGCTCCCACTACTGTGCCGTCTCCGATTTTGGTCTTCGGAAGGACAAAGACGCCCCATGCCAGAGAGACGCTGTGGCCGATCTCAATCGGCTCGAAGTCAACCCCATAGCCCTCGAAGGCGCTCAGGAATGAATTGTGGCCGAAGATTAAGCAGTGTCCTCCGATCCCCGAATCATCTCCCACGATGATGGACCGAGCTGGATTGATAAAGGACATCTGCATGATCTGGCAGTTGCGCCCAAGCACGAAGCGGGAATCCGGAAACTGTAAACCGCCGACGAATACCTGTTCGTTAATCTTGCTTCCTTCCCCAATCTGTAGATGGTGGGTGTCCAAGAAGGTCGTTGAGCCGATTTGGACATGCGCACCGATTTCTATTTCTTTGCCTCGTACGACTGTCAGAAAACCGATTGATGTGTGATCTCCAATACTGACTCGATCTCCACAGATGACCGAGCCCCACCCGATTGAAACATTCTTCCCGATGCGATATCCGCGTAGGCGGTAGATCCACCGTTTGATGCAGCTCGGCCAAAGGCCGAATAGGAGAACGTCCCGAACCGGGATGCGTGGTTTTTCAGTCAACACGTCGCGATCAAGAAACTGAGCCAGGTTTTCTGAGGATGGGGCATGTCCCCTATACCGGCAAGCCAGCGCCCCCATCCACGATCAAGGTCTGACCGATGATGGCTCGGGCTGCATCGGAGCAAAGAAAAGAGGCAGCTTGCGCCACCTCTTCCGCAGTGACAAGCCTCCCGAGGGGAGACCGGTTTGCCAATTCCGTCAATCGGGTTTGGGCGTCTGGCATGGAAGCCCATGCCTCCGTCGCAACCGCACCAGGTGCGATGATATTGACCCGAATCCCTCGTGGCGCCAACTCAACGGCGAGGTGTCGTGCGAGGGCCTCGAGCGCACCTTTCGAGGCGCCCACGATCGAATAAGCAGGAACAACTCGTGATGCACCTTGCGAACTCACTGCCACAATACTCCCTTCTGGAGAAAACCGAGGGAGAAGCCGTTTGACTAGATCAAAAAACGAACGGACATTGAGTGAAAACGTCCAATCGTAATGCCGAAGCGTCAGTTGATCGAAGGGTTTGTGGACACCGGTCGCGGCACAATGCACCAGACCGTGGAGCCCGCCTTCCAATCCCGCCACGCATTGTTCGAGGCTGTGCAGACCGTTCTCAATGGTCAGATCTGCCCGGCAGGGTATGAGCTGAAGCTGCTCCTGCTGTGCTAGAGCAAGCAGCGAATCAGCAGCCTTTTGACCTTGGACATAGTTGGAGACGACGGTTGCACCAGCGCGAGCAAAGTGAAGCGAGATAGCCCGTCCGATTCCTCTGGTACCTCCTGTGACGAGGACGTTTTTGCCTTGCAGAGAGTACAGTGGGTTCGTCATCTTGCTTTCGGTTGCTTCTCCGGATGGTTTCTCCAATAGGTCAACAGGACTTCATCCTGGTGCCCCTCGGCAAATCGTTCGTGAGGGGCGAATACAAAAAACAGGTCGGCGGAACAGACCTTCTTTCCTTCAACCTCTGCAAAACACTCGGCGGTCGCAAAACTAGGGCGGTTCTGCGTGATTGTGGCGTGGAGACGTATTTCTTGATCCGGCTTCACCCATTCGCGAAAGCTGGCGCCATTGATTTTTCCCAGCATGGCTCGTCCGGGATGAGTGCCCTCCGCATCGAGGCACCGTCCCGCAGCCTGAGCCATCATTTCGGTCAAGATCACCCCAGGAACGACCGGGAAACCGGGGAAGTGGTCACGAAACAACTCTTCGGATGCCGGCAGCACCTTGGATGCGGCGATCCGCTTACCAGGCTCCAATTCAAGAATGTTATCGACAAGGATGAATCGCATTGAATGGCAACTGATGATGGATCAGCACGCGTGCATTACGAAGAAGTCGAGGTGAACGTGCCGTATCGGCGCATGACATCCAAAATATCGCCGACCGTCTTGACCGCCTGGATATCCTCGTCCGTCAGGACAATACCGAAGTCACTATCCAGATTGGCCATTAAGGTCAGTATGCCGAGCGAATCCCATGCAGGCACGTTATCCCGATGGGTATCCGGAGTCAACTGGTCAGGAGCCATCTCAAAAATCTGTGCAATCCAAGCGACGGCTTCACTCTGTGTCATTGTCGATTCCTTCCATTGAGTTACTGAGCAGAACAGCCTCCGTCGGCCACAAGGTTAGCCCCCGTAATCCACTTACTCTCAGGAGACAGCAAAAAGCCGGCCGCATGCGCGACATCATCGGGGCTCCCAAATCCAAGAGGGTGCATGTCTCGCAGTGCTTGTACTTGTTGCCCCGAAAGCCCGGCGAGGGCTCGCTCAGTCATTTCCGTTCGAACCATACCGGGTGAGAGCACATTGACACGGATATTTCGCCTCGCCAGCTCGGTTGCCATGGCTCTGGCTCCGGCAGTCACGGCACCTTTGCTTCCGCTATAGGCAATTTGACCTGGTTTGCCGATCAGGCTATAGATGGAGGAAATAAAGAGGATCGAACCTCCCTCTTCCCGGAGAAGATCTCGACGCGTCACTGAGCGGGCCAACTCCATCCCTGCTACATAGTTCACCTGCATGACGGCCTGGAGCTTCTCCGGACCAGTAGCGCTCAAGGGAAGGGTATCGACCGTACCTGCGGCGTGGCAGAGGCCGTACAGTCGCCCCAGAACAGCGACCGTCTCTTTGACCGCCGGTATGATTGCCGTCACGTCGGTCAAATCCAACTGCACGATCCGGCAAACACGAGCGCCCGCCTCTTGGGCGGTATCTTCCAATCGCTCCCGATTCCGCCCGATTAAGACCAATCCCGCCCCTTGTCGAGCCAAGTGGACTGCGATAGCCCGTCCAATACCGGATGAAGCACCGGAAACGACGATCGTTTTTCCTTCGAATATCTTATGTGAATCACCAGTCACGTCGACACCTGTGTCGTATTATCCAACTCCACAGAATCCAAGACAGCGCTCGCGTCCAGGTCGATCAGAGCCGATCCCCAGGATAGACCAACACCGTAGCCCAGCAACATCAGACGGAGCGGGCGATCCTTCAGCCTTGTAAGATTTCCCTGGGTCATGGTCAAGGGGATCGACGCGCCGCCGGTGTTTCCGAAGTCTCGAAGGATGATGGGCACTTTCTCAGGAGGAAGCGACCGCTTCACGCACAGATGTTTCATGATGAATTGGTTGGATTGATGAAAGATGAAGTAGTCGACGTCGTCGTTGCCCATCATCGCAGCCTGCAAGGTCTCATCGATCAAGGCAGGAACCCGCTTGATCGTAAAGTTGAAGATGAGAGGCCCGTTCATGGAAACGCAATGTTTGCGCGCGTCCGTTCCAAATCTGTCCCGAAATCCCCCGGACTCAACGATCATCGAATTGAATCCGCCGCCGTCCGAATGCAAGGCATAGTGCCAAATCGGTTCCGTCAGGCCCGTCGATTCCAACGCGGTGGCCGACCCGGCATCCCCGAACAGCAGGGACACAGAACGATCAGATTGATCAGAAAATCTTGTCGGTGTCTCTCCGTGCAGCACCAATACCCGGCGCATCCCTCCACCCTGCAGCATCATCGCGGCCAACCACATGCCATAAGGATAGCCGGAACAGCCGAGCCCCACATCGAATGCGGCACAATGGTCTGCAAGGTTCAGATGATGATGAACCACACAAGCCGTGGAAGGCAGGAAGTAATCCGGGGTCTGCGTCACCATAATCACGGCGTCTATAGACCCCGGATGCCATCCCAGTCGATCCAATAGACGCTGAGCAGCAGCGATACAGAGATCGCTGCTGCAGATGGTTTCCCCTGCGACACGGCGGCTTGATACACCGGCCATCCCAGTCACCTTCCGGATTTCCTCTTGTGTAAACGCTGAGGAGTCCTTCACGTTGTCGAACTGCCTGGTCGGTACGCAGGTGCAGACCCCTGCGATTCTAGCCCCGGTTGTCTTAACAACTGCCATAGGAGTTCCTTCCAGGATAAGCTACCTAAGCAGGTGATGTAAGGAGATCATCCTGCAGCGGCCACCACTCAGCATAGAGATAACCAATTGTTTTTCGCAGCACCGTGTAAATGCCCTTAACCGACAACCACCATCGTTCAGGGTCGTAACTGTCCTCCGTACCTGCGATCACACCGACAGGAATCCTTTCTCCAAATGCCCGTTTAAACAGCACGAGACTCTTTCTCCCATGTGCCCCAAGCGTAAACACATTGATTCCCACAACCGTGAGCGTTGAATCAGCCAGCCAACGTCTTACAGCCAACGCTGAGCTATAGGTACGATGCCTGTCGATATTAGAAACCGTAAGAACGTGAATGGCACGGTCGTTGACGCCGAGCTTTCTGAGTTGTTCGGCCGCGTGCGCAGCAGAATTCTCCTGCCATGGCCCCTTCTCTTGCCCCGTAGAAAAGACGCCCACGGTGACCACGACCTCATAATTTCCACGATTGAATTCCTCAGCGGCCTCCTGCATCGCTGCCGAATCCCAAATCCACCCCTCGACAACTAGAACGTTGGCGTTGACGGGGTCATTGATCGCGAGAAAATCATGTATGGTTAGGGCGAACACAACCACAGTGAGGAATACAGCGATGATCCCACTTTTTACTGAGCCACTCATCGTGACGTATCGTTTTGGATAGAGGGATGAAACGATGACAAGCGTGGTAGTTTCTGCCAGTCAACATGAAGTGCGGTCCATGAAATGGTCTCATCTCTAGAAAAGCGTATAAATAAATGGGGCCAGCGCCGAGCCTTGCGTAAACACGATCAACGCGCTAAACAACATCAATACAAGGACGATGGGGAGCAACCAAAACTTCTTTCGCTCCTTCATGAACGCCCACAGTTCGCCAACAAAGTCGCCCATCTTGCACCTCCTCAAAAACTAACAGTATCTCAAAACTGATATTTCATATGTCCTTGACGCCTTGGTCTTCTAAGAACGCGATAAGTTGGACTATCACGGGCAAACGTCTGTCTCATGACATCTTTCCCCCTCAGGCGGAAGACAATTCCCATCGGAGTGACAAGGCCGAAGAAAACAAGACCGAGAAGAATCCTGGTGTTGACCCATCCGAGGACATGACCCACCTGCATCCACACTTTGTGTACCGGTGCCAAAAGCCCAGGTGACATTCCTCCGAGCAAGATGAGAGCGCCGCCTAGGCCAATCGCCCAGAGGCGCAACGCTTCTCCTCGCATCAAGAGCGGCCAAACCCCAATAGCACTGAATACTGTTCCCACCAACAAACCAAAACTGCGGAACTCTTTCATGCCTGTCAATTGTTCTTGAGACATGGATTTTCCTTCTTTAGTCCAAATCGAATTCCTTCTTCCAATCAGAATCTCCGTCAAGGGGCTTTTGATCTTCTTTCCTCAGCACACAGTTCTCAAGCACCAATAGATCCATCTCCGTGCGCATAAAACATCGGTAGGCATCCTCCGGTGTGCAGACGATCGGCTCGCCCCGCACATTGAAGGAGGTATTCACCAACACCGCGCAACCCGTCTTTTCCTCAAATGTCTTAAGCAGTCGGTAATATCGTGGATTCGTTTCTTCATGCACGGTCTGGACTCTCGCCGAGTAGTCAATGTGAGTGACAGCTGGTATCTCCGAACGAGGGATGTTGAGCAAATCGATTCCCCAGAGGTCTTTCCTACCTGAGTCAAATGGCAAGCGGCGCTTCTCTTGTACCGGAGCGACCAACAACATATAAGGACTGTCGCAGTCCATCTGAAAGTATTCGGAGACCCGCCCTCTCAATACTGATGGGGCAAAGGGCCTGAATGATTCGCGGTACTTGATTTTAAGGTTCATAACGGACTGCATCTTTGCACTTCGCGCATCGCCCAAGATACTGCGTCCGCCCAACGATCGTGGGCCAAACTCCATGCGCCCCTGAAGCCAGCCCACAACCTTTTCACTGGCGAGTGCGGTCGCCACCCGATCGAACAAGTCGTCCTCACTCAGTCGTTCGTAGACAGCCCCGACCGACTTCATCCTAGCCTCAATGTCATCATTTGAGTACGCAGGTCCGAGATAACTTCCGCTCATCTGATCCACGACATTATTTGCTGTCCTTGGTTGCCCTTCGTGTTGGTGCCAGGCGCTGAGCGCTGCACCAATCGCTCCTCCTGCATCGCCGGCAGCCGGCTGAATCCAGAGTCCCTTAAACGGGCCCTCCCGCAAGATCCGACCATTGCCCACACAGTTCAGCGCCACCCCTCCGGCCATGCAGAGGTAGTCGACCCCCGTCTCCCGGTGCATGGTTCTGGAGAGTCTCAACATCACCTCTTCGGTGACTTCCTGGATTGAGCGGGCCAAGTCCATTTCCCGTTGACCGAGCTTCGATTCAGGTTTGCGCGGAGGACCGCCGAACACCTCATCAAACTTCCGGCTGGTCATGGTCAGGCCGGTGCAGTAATTAAAATACTCCATATTCATCCGGAAGGTGCCATCCGGCTTCAGGTCCAGTAGATGCTCATAAATGGCTTTCACGTACTTAGGTTCTCCATAGGGCGCCAATCCCATTACCTTATACTCACCGGAATTCACCTTGAAGCCCGTGTAATAAGTGAAGGCTGAATAGAGGAGTCCCAAAGAATGCGGAAAGGGAATTTCCCAGAGCGGCGTCAGCTCGTTGCCAGTCCCCAGCCAGGCCGAGGTGGTGGCCCATTCGCCCACCCCGTCCATGCAGAGGATACCGGCCTTCTGATACGGTGATGCGAAAAATGCCGAGGCCGCATGGGATTCGTGATGCTCGCCGAACAACAGCTCAGGAAGGTCGGATTTCTCTAACCCTTCGGCACATGCTAGGATCTCATCTTGTAGGAGTTTTCGGAGGAACAGCTTTTCCTTGAGCCAGACCGGCATCGCCGCCAGAAACGACTGAACGCCCCTGGGCGCAAACCCTACATACGTTTCCAGCAGTCGTTCGAACTTCACAAGGGGCTTGTCGTAGAACGCCATGTACTTCAAATCCTTGACCCCAATGCCGGCTTGCGCAAGGCAGTACCTCACAGCCTGGGTGGGAAAGGCAGGATCATGTTTTCGCCTCGTAAAGCGCTCTTCCTGGACCGCAGCAACAATGGCACCATCCTTGACAAGACAGGCGGCGCTATCATGGTAATAAGCCGAAATGCCCAGGATATACATGCTATCAACAGACTCCCTTCTCGGTGATGGCGGCGACGGGGGGCAGAAGAATCTTAATGTCGGACCACAGCGGCAGGATTCCACCCGCCTGTGCGTTGCCCACCTAGCCATGTACTCTTCATGGAGGACAACAATCTATCGATGGTGTATGAACGAAGACTTCGTTTGAGCAGCTGCTGTCGAGTCCATTATAGGCGCTCACTGCAAAGTAATAGGTCAGGCCAGGATCTAGGTGAGTCACTATTCCATAGTTGGAAGCGACAAATATTTGGTCATCGTACGCGCATGAGCCAATCTGGTGAGGAGAGCGTTTTCCGTGAGATCTTGTCCATAGGTGTGTAAATGGGGTTTAGGCGGCGGTCCTCTCGGCCTGATCGTTCCCGGTACACGTCACACTGCCGGACCGATTCATCCTCCCGTCTTTGCACGGCACACCGGAGGC